>Ga0247688_1000012_pt1 | contig 183441 bp, 140 predicted proteins | sample CNK29_metaG_FD_182718 | JGI IMG/M metagenome (GOLD analysis project Ga0247688, IMG submission 182718) | Soil microbial communities from Purdue University Martell Research Forest, Indiana, United States - CNK29 | ecosystem: Environmental > Terrestrial > Soil > Temperate forest > Bulk soil... | reverse complement strand
CAGGATCTGGCGGGCATCATCCTGGACGGAAACGTGGCGTTCAATGCAGGGGCCATTCAAAGTGTGCGCGACTACCGCGACTGGATTGTGGGCGTGGACGCGCCGTCGATCAGTGCGGATCAAATCGTGTTCAAAAACAACATGGGTTACTTTCCGCTCTCGCCCAGCCAGGAAAACCTGGCGCAAATCGGCCGTGAAGGCGTCAACGGGAGCGTCGCGATCCTGAACAACTACCTGCCGGCGGGGCTGGAGGTGAACAACTGGTTCATCGCAGCGGTGTCGGGAAATACGCTGGCAGCCCAATCTGCCTTTTGCGCCGTCGATCTCAACCAAGCCGAAACCTTCCTATGGGCGGCTTGGAACAACAACCGCTATGCGCTTCTGCAGGGCAGCGGAGGGTTTATGAACGGCTCAACTGCGCTCAACTTTTCCGGCTGGCAAACCGCCACCGGGTTCGACGCGAACAGCACCTGCCGCCCGGAAAATATGAGCGGCACCCAGATTTTCATCCGCACCAACCGGTATGCTGCCGGACGCGCGAACATCATCGTGTATAACTGGGACACTCTGACCAATGTCGCCGTGGACGTCAGTTCCGTGCTCGCTCCCGGCGCGACCTATGAAGTGCGCAACGCCGAAGATTTCTTCGGGCCGCCGGTGTTGAGCGGCCGGTTCAACGGCCAGCCATTGACTCTGCCGATGAGAGGATTGACCGTGGCCGTTCCCAATGGCGCGATGAACACCCCGCCGCCGACCGGGCCGGCCTTCAACGTGTTTGTGGTGTTGCCGTCTTCGATCTGGTTGCAGGTGGAAGCAACGGCAGGCCAGGTGAAGCTCTCCTGGCCGACGAATGCCGGCAGTTGGATTTTGCAATCCGCGGCGACCCTGGGCAGTGGCAATTGGGCGGATGTCACCAACGCTCCCCTTGTGGTCGGCGGTACAAACGTGGTGACCGACGCGATTTTGGGGAACACCCGGCTTTATCGCTTGCGCCTCGCCCCGTGACCGCCGGTATTTCGCACCTGGCAAACCCTATGAATCATGAACACGCGGATGATTTCCCCTCCCATAATTACCGTGTGCCTGTTGCTGTGCGGGCTGGTTTTCGCCCCGGCTGGAATCGCGGCGCATACCTGGTATGTCGCCACCAATGGCACGCCGTCCGGTTCCGGCACCCTGTCGAGCCCATACGATCTGGCCACCGCGCTGTCCGGCGCGGTGGGCGGGCCGGGGGATGTGTTTTGGTTGCGCGGCGGCACCTATGTGATCGGGCACATTGACACGAAAATTCAAGGCGCGCCCGGCCAGCCCATCACCTTCCAGCCCCGGCCCGGAGAACAGCCGCGCGTGAATGGGTCGCTGAGTTTTTTCGAGAGCGCCGGCTATGTGGTGCTCCGCGATTTTGAATTGTTTAGTTCGGACGCGAACCGCGTCAGCACCCAGACGAACGCCGGATTCAATCCGACCGACATCAATCCCATCACCGGCATCGCCTCCTATTCGCCCAACATGAGCTTCATCAACCTGATCATGCATGATGAAACGCGCGAAGGAATTTACATCTCGCACGAAGGCAGCAACAACCTGATCTACGGGTGTGTGGTGTTCAACACCGGCTGGCGCTCGCCCGACAACGCGGAGGGCCACGGCATTTATGTGCAGGGGTCGGAGGGCACCCGCGAGGTCGCCGACAACATCGTCTTCAATAATGCCGGGGTCGGCCTGCATATTTACGCGAACGACCCCGGCCAGGATCTGGCGAGCATCATCCTGGACGGAAACGTGGCGTTCAATGCAGGGGCCATTCAAAGTGTGCGCGACTACCGCGACTGGATTGTGGGCGTGGACGCGCCGTCGATCAGTGCGGATCAAATCGTGTTCAAGAACAACCTGGGTTATCCAGCGCGGGGGGAAAACGACGCAGTGCAGATTGGCCGCCAAGGCGTCAACGGCAACGTGGCGATCCTGAACAATTACCTGCCCCAGGGGTTGGAATTGAACAACTGGACCAGCGCGACGGTGACTGGAAATCTGTTCGCGGCGCAACCGCCCTATGGTGCGGTCAACTTGAACCAGACGATGGTTTCCCTTGCCGCCGATTGGAACCACAACTCCTATGCGGTGCTGCCTGCCGGCGGAGGTTTTCTGGACAACGCGAACCCCTTGAGCTTTGCCGGCTGGCGGGCCGCCACCGGCTTTGATTCCAACAGCGCCTATCGGGTGGGGAGTTTGACGGGCACGACGGTTTTTATCCGGCCAAACCAGTATCAACCCGGGCGGGCGAACATCATCGTGTATAATCGGCGGGGGCTGAGATCCGTTTCAGTGAATGTCAGCCAGGTGCTGCCACGCAACACCGCTTATGAAGTGCGTAATGCCCAGAATTACTTCGGCCGGCCGGTGGTGAGCGGAATCTTTCGTGGCCAGCCGCTGATTCTGCCAATGACCGGGTTGCAGGTGGCGGTGCCCAACGGTTCCATGCGGACGCCTCCATCCACCGCGCCAATGTTCAATGTTTTTGTCTTGTTGCCACGTTAGGTCAGCCAGCCGGTGAAGATGGGTGGGCGCGGCAGACCGGAACCGATGGTAGTTTCATCAACACCGGCCAGCAGGGTGAGCGCCGGAATCAAATTGCATGAACACCCCCCGGCGGCGCGCAGGCCGCGTGAGCACCGGCGAACTTTTCCAACTCCTGCTGGCCATGATCAGTTGTGGAATAGTCGTCGGGGACGCGAACGCGCAAACCCGGGAATCGCTGGCCGGTGAAAGCACCGCCCAAGCCTTGGAAAAATCCATCGGAGCCGAGCCGTATGCGTTTCAGTACGGCCCGGTGCGGGCGAATGTCGGCGCGCGTCTGGGCGTCAACTACACGGACAATGTCTTCTATTCGGAAGATCGAAAAGACGACGTCATGATCCAACCCGAAGTGTCCGTGGATGCACTATATCCCATCACTCAACTCAACACGCTGCGGCTGTCGTTGGGCGTGGGTTACGAGTGGTATCTGATGAACCCGGAACTGAACGCCAACGCCCCGCTGGTCAACCCGGGATCCGAACTGGCGTTCAACCTTTTTGTCGGCGATTTTCACATCCGGCTGCATGAGCGCCTTTCGTATCAGGAAAGCCTGTTTTTCAACAGCCCCGCCAACAATCAGGCGTTTTTCAATTTCACCAACACGGGCATATTTGAGCGGCTGGACAACCACGTCGGCTGCGACGTCATCTGGGATTTGAACAAGACCGTGCTTTCCGCCGGTTACGATCACGAGAATTTCACCGCCTACACGAGTTCGTTTAAATATCTGAACCGGGTGTCCGAATGGTTCACCGCCAGCGCCGGTTATTTTCCCGGCGACCAGGTGCAAAGTGGTTTGGAAGGCCAGGCCGCCCTGCACCATTACGATCAGCAAACCACCCTCAACGACAATTGGCGCGCCCGCGTCGGGCCGTTTGTGGAAGCGACGCTGTTGGAAGGCGTGAGCCTGCGGGCCGGCGGCGGCTACGACCTGGCCCGGTATGATGCCGCCGGCGAGGCCACCAGCGACTTTGACAGCTTTTACGCCTACGGCCGATTAACCCAGCAAACGCGGTTCTTCTCACACTCGCTCGAAGGTGGACGGAAAAATGTTCTGGGTGACAACGCGAATGATCTGCGGACGACTTATGCCCTGTATTCCATCACCTCGCCCGTCGTGGCACATCTGGACTTGGGCGCCAATGTTTCCGTGAACGCGGCCGAAGAATACGGCGGACCGTCGGGCTATGACGAAAACTTCACCTACTCCGAAGCCGGGTTCCAAGCCGGCTGGCAATTTCACAAGCACTGGCGGGTGGAGCTCGGCTACGAGTTTCTGCTGAAAGCATCCGACTTGGCGGGCCGGGATTTTGAGCGGGACCGGGTGACGGTGGCCCTCGCGTGGAAACTTTAACTCCGATTATGTTCAAGCAACTGCTTCTGTTCACGGCAGTCTGGGTCGCCTTGCAATCGGGCGGCCTGGGCCGCGCCGACGAGCCGGACGTCGCCAGCCCGGCAGCGACGAATCCGCCGGCAATGGCGATGGCGCAGATGGATATGGCTTCTCTGGACAATCGGCAGAAACTTGGCTTGGGTGACCGGGTGATGTATCAGGTGATGGAAGATCAGGATCCGCCCCGGGCGCTGACGGTGACCGATTCCGGGGACTTGCAGGTGCCCTATTTCGGACTGGTTCACGCGACCGATAAGACCTGCCGCCAACTGGCTGGCGAGATCAAAACCTCGCTCGAAAAGAAATTGTATCGTCAGGCCACCGTGATTCTCGTGCTCGAAGTGGCCAACAAAACCGGGGTCAACGGCAAGGTTTATGTCACCGGCCAAGTGCGCCAGCCCGGCGGTTTTGAAATTCCGGCCCGGGAGAATCTGACCGTGAGCAGGGCGATTCTGAATGCCGGTGGATTCAGTGATTTTTCCGACAAAAAACACGTGCGGTTGATCCGCAAAACCGACGGTGGAGAGAATACCTTCATCGTCAACGTGCTGGAAATTTGGACGGGGCACTTGGAGCAAGACCTCACGATTCAGCCCGGCGATTTGATCGTGGTCCCCACCCGGCTGGTGAATTACTGACGGAGATTTCAGTTCATGAACAACAACCAGGACCAGATCAACACCGGCGCCGTGGATTTGTTCGCCCCGGCCAACCGGTTTGCGTCGGCCAGCAAAATGTTTGCCCGGCTGCACCGCTGGTGGCTGCTGCTCCGCAAATACTGGTGGCTGCCGGCGTTGATTTTTGCCGGCGTGCTCGGCCCGGTTTCTGCACTGACCGTATTGTCAGGCCCGACGTATGAGTCGAAGGCGCGCATGTGGGTGCCGGGCAAAATCAGCGTCTCCGAGAACTGGTCCTACACGGAAGAACTGGTCAATTTTCTCGGCACGCAGGTCGCGCTGTTGCAAAGTCCGGCCATTCAGAACCGGGCGTTGAACCGGATGCGGTCGGCATCCAAAAGCGCGCCCGACCCCGCGACCGGCAGCCCGGCACCCGCGCCGGTTCCGTTTCACGTCAAGGTGTTGGAAGGCGCCAAAAGCAGCACGCTGGAATTGCGCGTCACCGGCAAGGATCCGGCGGCCACCCAAAGCTTCCTGAATTGCCTGATGGAGGAATATCTGGGCTTCAAGCGGGAATCACGCGGCCAGGCCTCAGCGCTGGCGGCGTCATCGCTGGACGCGGAAGCGGCGCAATTGAAAAGTGAATTGACGGAGGTTCAGAACAAGCTCCAGGCGTTTCAGGCGTCCAACAATGTCGTGTTGTTGCAGCAACAAGGCAACGGCGCAGGAAACTATCTGGCCGCGTTGACCCGGCAACTGGCCATCCTGCGCACCGAACAGCGGCTGCTGGATTCGCTCAAACCGGAGCAGTGGATGCAGACCGACGTCGGCCAGTCCTTCGGCGACGGGGGGGTGACGCGGCAACAGTTGGCCAGCCTGGCGGAAGCCCAGACCGTCCTGTTTCAGGCCGACCAGCAAATGCAGTTGCTCGTGGCCAAACGCGACGAGCTGGCCCGGTTCCTGTTCCCGGCGCATCCCAAAATGATCAAGCTGGATCAGGACATTGCCGCCCAGCGGCAAATCGTGCAGGTCGCGCAGGCCCAGGCGGCGAAACAACTCGCGCTCCGGCGTCAGGCCTTGGAGGCGCAGATCCGGAACCTGGAACTCACCGCGAAGGAATGGGACGCCAAAGCCATCGAAACCGGCCACCAGGTCGCGGCATATGAGCAACTCCAGCAGTCCGCACAGCGCCTGCAAGCCGCCTACGACAAGAGCCTCGGCCTCATCCAAAACCTGGACGTGGCCAACCGGATGGAGCAGGAGAACGTCGGCATTCTGGACCCCGCCTCCGCGGCCAAACCGACGCATCGCCTGCCCCTTAACCTGGCCGCCGCAACGGTGCTGGCGCTGGCGTTGAGTTTTGGGCTGCTCTTCGGGCTCGCCGTGTTTCAGGACGACTTTGCCTCGCGCGCGGAGCTGGCCCAGCAGTTCGCCGAACCGGTGCTGGCGCAAATTCCCGCCATTCCGTCGGCAGTGTCGGAGTGGCCGTTGGGGAGCGAAGGACTGGACCAGCAACGGTTCGAGTTCATGGAAGCCTTCCGCAACCTGCGGGCCGGGCTGCTGTTCCGGAACAATGGCGGCACGCGACCGAAGACCATTGTGATCACCAGTTCGCTGCCCGGCGAAGGCAAATCCACGGTGGCGCTCTATCTGGCCGCCACGCTGGCCAAGGGCAATACACGGGTCTTGCTCGTGGACGGAGACATGCGCCGGCCAAACTTGCACCGATATTTCGGTCTGCCGGGCGGCCCGGGGCTGGCGGAATTGCTGGACGGCGGGCGTTCTTCGGTGCAGGTGACGTTTCCCGCCGGCGTGAAAAATCTGGCGCTGTTGCCGGCCGGCATCGCCAAACGAAACCCTGGCGACCTGATGCTGAGTCCGGTGTGGGAATCCTTCCTGGCGGCGGTCAAACCGCAATTTGATTTCATCCTGGTGGACACGCCGCCCATGGCCGCCACCGACGATGCGGCGACCTTGGCCCCCAAAGTCGACGGAGTGCTGTTCGTCGTGCGGGCGTTGGCCACCTCGGCCCGCGTCGCGCAGGGTGCCTTGGACGCGATGCGCCAGCGCCAGACCCATGTGTTGGGTTTGATCTTCAACCGCGCGGTCTCGTCGCCCTGCGAGCGTCAGTATTATCAGCCCTACGCGCGGGATTATGCCTGGCGGCTCGGAACCCTTGACGCTGACCAGGCTGGGATTGAGACGACCGACGAAGATGGGATCGCCGGCCACCCGCGGTCCAAACCGGCTAGTGAGGTGAACATCGGGTAGCGGGCTGATTTGGGAAAAATGAAATGTCGCGCGAAGGACGCGAAGAATAATCCAAAAAGAGAACCCTGCGAAAGAGCCGTAGCGGCTTTCAGCACAAAGCCGCATTCTTTAATCTGCAAAGGTTTTCTGCGCTCTACCGAGACGCCGCTATTATCGATAGAAGGTTCTGCGGAGGTCTCGATTATGCGGCTTGCCAAGACGCGTAAAGCAGGAAATCACCCCATTTGACAACTGCAAATCGTAATGAAACTCCACGGCCAATCTGCGGCGGATTGAAAAGACAGTTCGGCTTTCAATTCAATTCAACGGGTGTTGAAGCGACCGCAGAGGATGGCGGCTGATGCCGTCTGAACCAACAAATTTGACAAAGGAGTTCGTTATGAAAATGAATTATTGCAAGCTGGTTGATTCGGTAGTTGTACCCTTCATGGTTGGGATTGAACTGTCGGAAAACGATGCAGTGAAAAGGAGCCTGGGAGAAAGTTTGAAACTGGAACGAATTAACAGAAACCATTTTAGCCGCGGGACCACGGCTTGGATTCTGGCGTTGGCGGTCGTCACCGCCATGACAGTTGGGGTTCAGTGTTCAGCCGCCACGGTCTATGTCTCGCAAACCAGCACCAACCCGTCACCGCCCTATGCCACGCCGGATACGGCCGCACAAACCATCCAGCCCGCAGTGGATGCCGCAAATGACGGCGACACGGTGTTAGTGGAGCCGGGTCAGTATGACCTGACGAACCAGGTTACAATCACCAAGGGCATTACGCTCCGCAGCACAATGGGAGCCGGCCAGACATTTGTGAATGCAGAGGTTGGCAATTATGGAGAGATTGCCGATTTTGGCCTATGGGTTTCCAATTCAACCGCCGTCGTGGATGGATTGACCGTCCAGTCGGCCGGTTTTAACTCCTCGCGGGGCATCTTTCTCGTTGGGGGAACGGTCCAAAACTGCGTCTTCGCTGATTCTCTCGTACGCTGGACGGGGACTGCGGTTTACATGGTTGGCGGGATTCTTAGAAACTCCGTCGTTACCAATTACCGCCGCTTTAGCGACGGTGGTAGTAGTTCGGCGATTTATTGCAGTGGTGGAGGCTTGGTGACGGATTGCCAGGTTTTGGGTGGTGCCGGCTCCATGGAGTTCGGCATCGGAGTCTATCTGGTGAACAGCCAACTGAGAAATTGTCTGTTTTCGGGAACGCCCTTCGGCCCTACCAGAGGTGTGGCGCTGGCAGCGTATGGCAGCACGATACTGAATTGCACCATCACCCACAACTACAGCCAAACCCAAGGGGGCGGTGCTTATTTGGACTCGTGCCTGATGGACCAGTGCATCGTCTCCAACAACTTTTGTGCCGACCACCGACCCGGCAACGGCGGCGGAGGGATTTTCGAAACCAACAGTGTTATTCGCGATTCGCTGATCGTGGACAACCTCGCCGGTAATGGCGATGCTGACGGTCCACCCGGATTTGGCGGCGGCGTTTATATGCAAGGCGGAGCGTTGATCAATTGCACGGTAACTGGAAACAGGGTTTTTAGTTGCTTCGATTCCTTCCTCACAAACGTCACCGCCCAAGGCGCGGGCGTGTATGTGGAATCCGGCGGCCTCACCAATTGCATCGTTTACGGCAATTTCTTCTTCGGTTGCACCAACTCCGAAAGCGAATGGTTCAACGCCGGACCCGGAATCTTCGACCATTGCTGCACCACGCCGAATCCAGACGGGGTTGGGAACATCGTCCAGAACCCGCAGTTTGTTGACCCAGCCAATGGCAATTATCATCTGGCGACCAACTCGCCTTGCATCGCCGCCGGCGTGGTTCAGCCGTGGATGACCAATGCCCTTGACCTCGAGGGAAGCCCACGAACCATCAACGGCGTCGTGGATATGGGTGCCTATCAAAATCCGTTCGCCACCGCGCCGCAGTTGGTGATGGCGAATTTCCTGGCCAATCCCAATTCGGGCCAGGCACCGCTGACCGTGCAGTTCACCGGCCAATCCGCCGGTCCGGTGACGCGCTGGGATTGGAACTTTGGCGACGGCGTTTTCAACCTGGTGCAAAATCCATCGCACACCTACACCAACGCCGGCAGTTACATGACAACCTTGACCGTCAGCGGCATCAGCGGCCAGACCGACAGCGCCACCCAAATCATCACCGTGACGAATGCGCCGCCGGCAAAGCAGATCGAAACGCTCATCGGCATGCTGAACCTTTTGATTCAAGCGGGAGCATTGAACAAAGGCGATGGAAACACACTCCTTGCCAGCTTGAAGGCGGCGGCGAACAGCATCAACGATGGCAAGCTGGCGACTGCGTGCAACCAGGTCGGCGCGTTCGTCGGCCACGTGCAGACGCTTGTCCGCCGAAGCAAGTTGACTCAAGCCCAAGGGCAATCTTTGACCAACGCCGCCAATCAACTGCGGGCAGCTCTTGACTGTCGATAGAGGTTAACAGCCCGTCAAGGAATTCATCCGGTTGTAGGAGATGAGGAGACGAGTCTCAAGATTTGTTTTAGACCTCATTCGACTCTCATCGTCATCGTCATTCTCAAATTGATTCAAGAAGATGACGATGAGGACGAGGAGGGTTTAATTTGAGGCTCCTCACGTCGTCTCCGGCTTCTTCAACGGGCGGTTAAAATACACAATGGAAACCGAAGCAACTGTCAGCGCCATCCCCGTGGCGGCGCCAGCCCGGTCCGGGCGTTTTGCGCTCAACTTGATCAGCAATGTTGGCAAGCTCGGACTAACCCTGCTGGTGGGCGTCTGGTATGTCCCCTTCCTGGTCCGGGAACTCGGGCCGGCGGCGTATGGGATGATTCCGCTGGCTTCCATGATCACCTCCTACATGGGCGTGGTCACCTTCAGTCTCGACGCGGCGTTGGCACGATACCTGACCCTTTCCCTGGAGCGGAAGGACTACCGCGAAGCCAATGTCATTTTCAACGTGGCCTTCTGGGGCAATGTCGCCATCGCCGCAGGGCTGGCGATTCCGGCGGTGGCCGCCATCATCAACGTGCAACATCTCGTGCGGATTCCGGTCGGATATGAGAGCGCCACGCGCTGGCTGTTTGCCGGAACCGTCGCCGCCTTTTTTTTGAACCAGATCAAGTCCCCGCTGTTCGCGTCTTGCTTTTGTCTCAACCGGCTGGATTTGCAAAACCTCGTCACGGTGGGCGAAACCCTGACGCGCGTCGGCCTGGTCGCTTTTCTCTTCCTCGTTTTTGCGCCCAGAATTGAATACGCCGGAGCCGCGATCCTGGCGGGAACCATCGTATCCACCATCGGCGCGGTCTGGTTGTGGCGGGTGCTGACGCCGAGCCTGCGAATCCGGCCGGCCGATTTCAACTGGCCGATGATGCGGAGTCTCTGTGGCACGGGTGGCTGGGTCGTCGTCAGCCAGGTCGGCATCCTGCTCTATCTGAACATTGACCTGCTGGTGGCCAACCGGCTGTTCGGTCCCGAGGAAAGCGGACGCTATGCCGCCGTGCTGCAACTGGCCGCCATGCTGTCCACGCTCGGCATGACCGTGGGCGAAATCTTCGCGCCGACGATGTATCAACGGTATGCTCGCGGGGATCTCAAGGCGCTGGCGGTCTATCTAAACCGGGCGATCAAATTTGTCGGTCTGGTCATGGCGCTGGTGGTCGGCTTAGTGTGCGGATTTTCAAGACCGCTGCTGGAATTGTGGCTGGGGCCGGCGTTCGGGAGCCTGGCGCCCTTGTTGATGCTGATGGCGGTTCACCTCTCCCTCAATCTGGCCACCTATCCGCTCTACGCCGTGCCGCTGGCGGCCAACTGCGTCAAGGTGCCGGGGCTGGTGACGCTGGGCATCGGCATTTTAAACCTGATGCTGGCCCTGCTGTTCACCATGGTATTCGGCTGGGGACTTTACGGTCTCGCGCTGGCCGGCGCCCTTTCGCTGACGCTTCGGCGCTTCGTGTTCACACCGCTGTATTGCTCGGTGATACTCAAGCAACCCTCCTGGACCTATTATCAGAAAATGCTGCCGATCATCGCCGCAACGCTCGCGACGATTGGATTTTGCCGGCTGGTTTTCTGGGGTTGGAACATTTCAAGCTGGGTCGGTCTGGGATTGGCTGCAATGTCGGTTTCCGCGCTGTTCATGGCGATCACTTACTTGCTGCTGGCTTCCGAAGAACGCGACGCGCTGAAGGAAACCATCGTGCGCTGGCGAGAATAGCTCCGGGCCACTCCGCCCCGGCGGCTCAGACCTGTCGCATGAGCCTGAACCGCGCCTTCGAGGCCATAACCGAAACCGCCTGACATGTTCACCTATAAGTCACGATTTCTCACGCGCGCCGAAGTCTGGTATGAGGACGAACCGGGCGACACCCGCGGACTCGACTGGCTGCTTTACCATCGCCGTTCCCATCCGGTTCCAGGCATGAAGTCCAAAGTGATTTGGACTTATGCGATTGACCTCAAACAAAGCGACGCGCAACTGCTGGCCAATTTGAACAAGGACACCGCCTATAAGATCCGCCGCGCCCGTGAGCGCGACAAAATTACCTGCGAACCCTGCGATCCATGTGATGCGCAAGTTATGAGCCGGTTTGAACAGATGTATAATATTTTTGCCGGCCTGAAAGGTCTGGCTCCCTTGAACCGGCCAAGGATGGAAAGCATGGCGACTGCCGGCGTGTTAGACTTGACCGTCGCCAGAGACCCGCAAGGCAACGCCCTGGTTTATCACGCCAATTATCACGACCGCCGCCGGGCCACCTCGATGGAACTGCCGTCGCTGTACCGGCAAATGGCGGACAGCACGGAGCGCAATTTGATCAGCCGGGCCAACCGCTATCTCACCTGGAGCGACATTTTGCGGTATCAGCGGGCAGGTCTCGAGGTTTTCGACTTTGGCGGCTGGTATCAAGGCACCGATCCGGCCATGCTCACGATCAATGACTTCAAGCGCGGGTTTGGCGGACAAGTCGTGCGCGAATACGAGTGCGAGCAAATTCTGACGTTCAAGGGCCGGGTGGTGCTGGCGGTCGCCGCCGTGCTGAACCGGGCGAAGGGTGTTTCTCCCAAAGGCCATCCCGATCGAAACCCGCCCCAACCCATTACCGCCCCAACCGACGCCGGCCCGTCGAGCATTTCGCCAGCTGCCAAGACTGCCGCCGTGCACGAATCGGAGCTGGCAGGATGATTTGGTTATGATCATTGATCACATCGGATTAGTCGTTCCTGGTTTGGAGCAAGCCGTGGACCAGTGGGAACTATTGTTCGGCTATAAGAAGAATTCCGACATTGTGCGCAACACGCGCCAGAAGGTTCGCGTGGTGTTTCTCTCCAAGCACAATTCACTGACGATCAAGTTGATTGAACCCACGGCGGCGGACTCACCGGTTTTTCAGTCGGCCCGCAAAGGCGGCGGCCTTCACCACCTTTGTTTCAGATGTGGTGCGTTGCAAACGGAAATCCCATGGCTCCAGCAGTGCGGCGCCCGGTTGATCGTGCCGCCGCAGCCGGGCGAGGCCTTCAAGGATCATCCGATCGCCTTTTTGCTGGCCGGGAACAATCTCAACATCGAGCTGATTGACACCACTGAAAAACAAGGCTGGGGTAACGGCGGTTTGGCAGCCGCTCAAAACCAGGAGGTTTCAAATGAACACCACAATCTGCGTCCATAACAATACTCATCCCGTCCAACCGGGCCGGAATCGGCGAACGCGGCTAACCACCCGGATGTCCCGCCTGATCGTATTTACTGTCGCACTGGCTTGGTATCCGGGAGCCCGCGCCCAACAAGCCGCCACTGCGACAGCCACTTTGTCCGATGGCTCGGTGACAAGCATCGTGGTCACGTCGGGAGGTTCAGGATACGTGGCGGCACCTGCTGTTACCTTTGTGGGCGGAGGCGGCACGGGCGCGAGCGCCATCGCCCAAGTGTCCGGCCAGGTGGTGGCCGCTATCGTCCTGCAGTCGCCCGGCAGCGGTTACACGAACGCGCCGGTAATCGCGATTGACCCGCCCCCATTGCCGGTCCGCTCGGCACTCTTGAGCATCAGCATGGTTCCCGATCTGATCATCACCGGACAGGCATGGCAAGTTCAGGAAGTGCAATACGCCGATGCGCTGGGAACCAATAATCAATGGGGCACCTTGACCAACTTCGTCATGAGTGGCAGCCATTGTATGTTCGTTGACACGAGCGCGCCGTCGGGGGCGCGCTTCTACCGGGTGATCACCCTCGGAGCGCCGGAACCGGAACCGTCGCGCTGGGCTTGGATCAACCCCGGCACGTTCACGATGGGCAGCCCGGATACCGAGTATGACCGCTCAGACAACGAAAGCCCGCAGACGCAGGTAACCTTCACCTACGGATTCTGGATGGAACGATTTGAACTGTCGCAGGCGGAATATACCGCGCTCATCGGCACCAACTATTCGGTGGTGATCGGCACGAATCAGCCGGTGGACAACGTATCCTGGTTTGATGCCGCCAACTACTGCGCCCAACTTACCCTGCAGGAGCGGTCGGCCGGCCGCCTGCCTTCCGGATATGTCTATCGGTTGCCGACGGAAGCGGAGTGGGAGTATGTCTGCCGCGCCGGCACGACGAACCGCTTCTCGTTCGGGGATGATCACACCTATGCCCTGCTGCCGGATTATGCGTGGTTCAACTCAAACAGCCTGACGACCACCCATGATGGTGGCGGCAAGCTGCCGAATCCCTGGGGCGTCTATGACATGTCCGGCAACGTCTGGGAATGGTGCTCTGATTTCTACGGTCCCTATTCGGGCGTCGCCGTGACCAACTCCACCGGCCCGACCACGGGTGCGAACGTGGTCATGCGCGGCGGGAGCGCGTTTTTTTCTGCCGGCGACGCCCGGTGCGCCGCCCGCAACTATAACCCGCCGGGCTTTGCGAGTCATGGCATTGGCATCCGCGTGGTGCTGGGGCCGCCCTTGGATTAGGTCAGGCAACGTTCGCCAATTGAGGAACGACTACCTTTGAAACACCGCTGCCTCGTGCCCGGGTTTTGGGCAGTTCCCCACGATTTGGCATTGGCCGTCCAGGCAAATTCACCGCTGGTTGTTGCAAGCATCACTAAACAACAAACAGCCGATGGAAAACGTAACAAACAGTCGAAACAACAACCGTATAAAAAAATGAAAACATCAACACAACCGATGAAACAACTCAACAAACAGTCAATAAAACAAACAACAAACAACCGTATAAAAATATGAAAACATCAATATTGCACTCGATTACTTCGACGCTCGGTCTGGGCTTGGCGGCTTGGACCGTCTGTGTGTCCCAAACAGGCTATGCCTGGCAGGTCGAAGGGACGGTACTTTGTCCCAACGCCGGGGCGTTCAGCGGCGCGACGATTAGTGTGACCGGCACCAATGTGTGTGAGGGGGCGTTCAGCGGATCGGCAACCACGGATGCGACCGGCCATTACTTGCTGGTTTTGCCTGAATGCGCCGGCTCCTACACAGCCTGTCTGGACGCGACGACCCTGCCCGGCGATGCGACGATCGTGGGCGCGGCCTGCCAAAACTTCAGCGTCATCAGCGGCAACAATGAGGTGACGGTCAATTGGACGGTGGAGAGCACCACGATTTGCGGAGCGCCCTGCGTGTGCGTGAACCCCAATCTTGGCCTGGGTTCGGCCAGCGGATGCACGGTGCTTGAGCTTGGCGCGAACAAGGTGTCCATCACCGGCCCCGCCGGCGGCATTCTCGGCAATGTCTGCATCGCCCCGGGCGGCAGCCTGGATATCACGGGGAGTGAATTCATCACCGGAACGGTTGAGCTCGGCGCGGGCGCAACGTTTCATAACAGCACGCACAGTTCGCCAAACGTGCAACAGAATGCGGACTTGAGCACGGAGATCAGCGACGCGTATGCGGCCTACAACAACGCCTTGAACCTGTCCTGTATGCAAACCTTTGGGACGCTGGACGGCAGCGTCAGCACCATCTCCGGCAGCGTGGGCCTCAATGTCATTTGCGTTAAGGACGTGTCACTGCACGGTAAACAGGTTCACTTGACGGGTCCCGCCGGCACGCGGTTTGTCGTGATCGTGCGAGGGAACTTTGTCCTGACAGGCGGTGGTGCCGGCCCCCAAATTCGTGCCGCGGGCGGCGTGACGCCCAGTGACATCCTTTATGTGATCGTTGGCACCGGTTCGCAGGTGGCCTTCTCGGGTGGCGGTGGTGGCGAAAATTGCTGCGCGGCCATTGTGGACGGCACGTTGCTGGCCCCGTATCGGAACATTGCTCTAAGTCCTGGCCTGGTGAATGGCGAGGTCATCTCCGGCCGGAGCATCAGCATCGTTTCCGGGTCCAGTGTGCGGTGCCCGTGCCCATAGGCGAAGCGGGAGAGGCGGCAGTGGTTGAATTCCGCGGAGTGGAAAAATGCCCGGAGGTGGTTTGACGCACCACGCCATCGGGCTCACGGAATCGTTCACTGACCAGCCTCTTGGTAGAGTGGTGGAGGATGAAGGTTGCGCGACGAAGGATTGAGCTTCGCCGCGTGCCTTCATCCGCCCTCCGGGCAGCCGACGTCAGGCATTCGGGTTCGTTGCTTATGGTCTTAAGAAGTTGGGGACGAATCCGCCGCTTAATCCGGACCGCACTGGCTTTGGAACGCACCAAGACCGGTCAACCATCCGGGCGCCACAGTGCGAGCCCGGGCCGGGCGGTTCGTCAATCTGATGCAGTCGCACGATTAGAGGTCAACTTCCACCGCGGATTCCAGCAGGCAGCGGTGGTTCTTCAATTCTATGTTTGTTTATAAGTCGCGTTTTTTAACCCGTGGGGAAGTTTGGTTCGATGACGAGCCGGACGACACCCGCGTGGACTGGATTTACCACCGGGAACGGTCGCGTCCGCTGGCCAACTGCCGGTGGCGGGAGATTTACACCCGGCTGGTTGATTTGCGGAAAACCCCCGACGAGTTGTTTGCGGGGTTGGAAAAGAACACCGCCCGCAAGATCATCGACGCCCAGGAAAAAGACCGGTTGCAATGGGAGCGCTGTAATGTCACGGACGCAAACACACTGTCTGAAGTGGAGCGGATGTGGAACGAATTCGCCACCGCTTCCAAAACCCCGCGGTTTGAGCGCGACTGGCTGGATCCCATCGGCCAGGCCGGCAGACTGGATTTGAGCGCCGCCAGGGATCCGGCGGGCAAGGTCCTCGCCTATCATCTGGTCATGCTGACGCCCAAACGCGCCCGTCAGGTGATCGCGATTTCCCCATATCGGCCGGTGCCGGATGTCGCGTGGCGGGGCGCGGTGAGCCGCGCCAATTGTTTCATCCATTGGAAAAACTTTCTCGCCTTCAAGGCGCAGGGCATCCCGTATTTCGACTTTGGGGGATGGTATACCGGAACGACGAACATCCAGTTTCTCGGCATCAACCAATTCAAGAAGAGCTTTGGCGGAAAGGTCGTGCGCGAATTTGAATGTGAGGAGATCCGGACCGCCAGGGGCTGGCTCGTGCTCACCACGGCAAGAGTTTTGCGCCGGGCCGGCCTGCTCAACCCGACGGGGGATACTCCAACCAGCCCGCCGCAGACATCAAAAAGGAAATCGCATGAAAACGCCAAAAACCGCGAAGTATCTCCTGCGGTTTGATGACCTCTGCCCGACCATGAACTGGAAAATGTGGTCGGAAATCGAAGCGGCCCTGGTGGAATATCAGGTCAAACCCATCCTGGCCGTCGTCCCCGACAACCTCGATCCCAAGCTTCAGGTGGATCCGCCGGCGGAAGATTTCTGGGAGCGTGTGTGGCAGTGGCAGGCCCGCGGCTGGGTCATCGGCCTGCACGGATTTCAGCACAAATACGTCGGCCAACACGTTGGCATTGTCACACCGCGGAAGAATACGGAATTCGCCGGCGTGCCGGCGGCGGGGCAGAATGAGAAGCTCCGCGCGGGCGCCGAAATTTTCGAGCGACATGGCATCACGCCGCGCGTGTGGATCGCGCCCAGCAATTCTTTCGACGCCACCACGGTCTCGCTGCTGCCCAACTACGGCATCCGCATCATCTGCGACGGCCTGTTCCGTTTTCCATTTATTTGCCGGCAAAAAATGTTCTGGATACCGCACCAGACTTTTGGTTTCCGCCCGGCCCCGCCCGGCCTCTGGACGGTTTGCTTTCACCACAATCATTGGACCGATGCCGACCTCAGACAGTTTCGGGAGAATCTGCGCCGGTTCCGCGCCGACATCTGGACGCTGGAGGATGTCCTGCGGGTTTGGGGCGGGCGCCGGTCCTGGTGGTCCGCGCGTCTCGCCACCAATCCGCGTTTCTCGCAACAACTGATCCGGGTCGAACTCAAACTCTGGGAGTGGTGGCAGGCAAGCCGGGACAAATCGCGTGCGACCAAGCCGGCTTTGGTCCCGGCCAAACAAGTCAACCTTCCAGATTAGTCATGTGCGCCATCGTCGGATTCTGGGATTCATCGCCACGGGTGGAGCCGCGTGAACGGGCGCGCGTCGCGCTGGGCATGGCGTCGGTCCTGGAACATCGCGGGCCGGACGATCAAGGCGCGTGGGCCGATGAAACTGTGCCGCTCGCACTGGGCCATCGGCGCCTGGCGATTCTCGACCTCACCCACGGCGGACATCAGCCGATGAGTTCGGCGGACGGCCGCTACGTGCTGGTTTTCAACGGCGAGATTTACAATTTCAAATCGTTGCGCGACGACTTGGAAAGGCGCGGCCACCTGTTTCGCGGGCATTCCGACACGGAAGTGATGCTGGCGGCGTTTTGTGAATGGGGTTTGGGCTCCGCGTTGGAGCGTTTCGCCGGAATGTTCGCGTTTGCGCTGTGGGACTGGCCGGCGCGCCAGCTGCATCTCGCGCGGGACCGCGCGGGTGAAAAACCGTTGTATTATGGCTGGACCGACGGCGTGTTCGTCTTCGGCTCGGAGCTGAAAGCGTTGCGCGCGCATCCGCGCTGGCGCGGGGAAATCAATCGCGACGCCCTGGCGCTGCTGACGCGTTACGGCTACATCCCGTCACCGCATTGCATTTACAAAAACATCCACAAGCTGCCGCCGGGAAAGGTGCTGACGCTGACCGAGTCCCACATTCGCGCGCGACAAACTCCCGAACCGGCCGCCTATTGGTCGCCGCAACTCATCGCCGAGGCGGGCGCGGCCGATCCGTTCAGTGGCAGCGAAGCCGAAGCCAAGGAACAACTGCGGGAATTATTGTTCCAGTCGGTGGGCCGGCAAATGGTGGCCGACGTGCCGCTGGGCGCTTTTCTCTCCGGCGGCATTGATTCCTCGCTGGTCGTCGCGTTGATGCAGGGGCAAAGTCCGCGGCCGATCAAGACCTTTAGCATCGGCTTCGAGCAGGAAGAATTCAACGAAGCCCCGTTCGCCAAAGCCGTCGCCGCGCACCTCGGCACCGACCACTCCGAATTGTATGTTGGCGACCGCGATTTGCAGCGGGTGATTCCCCGGCTGCCCGGCATTTACGATGAACCGTTCGCCGACTCTTCGCAGATTCCGACCACGCTGCTCTGCCAGTTGACGGGCACCAGCGTGAAGGTCAGCTTGTCCGGCGACGGCGGCGACGAATTGTTTGGCGGCTACAATCATTATCGGATCGGCCAGCGGCTTTGGAAACTTTTGGCGTTGATGCCCAAACCGTGTCGCGCCCCGCTGGCGCGCGAATTGCGCCGCGCCGCCCGCGCCGGCTTGCACCTCCGGCTTGGCGGACGAGCCCACTGGCTGCTGAATCGTCTGTGGAATCTGTCGGACATTCTGCCCGCCACCACGGATCTTTCGCTCTACCAACTGCTGATGTCGCCGAACCGCGTTCCGCGCGGGTGGCTGAAAGACGCCACCGAGCCGGCGGCGCCAATGGGAGAAGTTTCAACGTGGCAACATCTGCCAGAACTGTTGCAGCGCATGATGTGGCTGGATTTTGTTTCCTATCTGCCCGACGACATTTTGGTCAAGGTGGACCGGGCCGCCATGTCGGTCAGCTTGGAGACGCGCATTCCGCTGCTGGATCATCGGATCATCGAATTCGCCTTTCGCCTGCCGGCCACCCTCAAACAGCAAGGGGACTGCGGCAAATGGCTGTTGCGGCAAATCCTTTATCAATATGTTCCGCACGCGTTGGTGGACCGTCCCAAAAAAGGTTTTTCGGCGCCGATTGCCGAATGGCTGCGCGGCCCGATGCGCGAATGGGCGGAACCACTCCTGGGCGAATCGCGGCTGAAGCAGGAAGATTTTTTCAACGCCCGGCAAGTCCGGCAAAACTGGCGGGAACATCTTTCGCAAAAACGGGATTGGTCGCCGGGCTTGTGGCATGTGCTGATGTTCCAGGCGTGGTTGGAAGAGCAGAAAATCCTGCCCGACCCAACGCCGACCGTCCCGACAGTTGCTCCGAAGAAAATGGTGGAAGCGGAAATATGCCGGCTTTAGTTCCAGAAACGAACCCGCCCTTTGCAGGCGGTTCACGGTGGTCCGCGGGCACGGAGTCCGCAACCGCCCAATCGGGTTCGGCGGCGCGGCCTGCCGGGACGGTTGGACCCAATGTTTTGGTGCGGCGGGCTTTCGATCTGTCGGTGTTCGCCATTCCGTTCACCAGCCTTTATCTGCCGGGCACCGGCGGCACAGTCGGCGTGCTCCGGCTGGTGCAATTGGTGATGCTCGGGGCCGTCCTCTCCCAGCCCCAGGTTTGTCTGCGCTGGGTGCCGACGGCGCTGTTCTGGTTTCTGGGATACATCACGTTGCGAATCGTCTGGGGCGTGTGGCTCACGCCGGAAATGTCCGGCTTGTGGTGGCCGTCCAGCCGTGAATTCATCCAGTTCTTGCCCTGGGTCTGGGTGATGTTCAACCTGCTGCAATTTCCCGGCACCTGGCGGCGCGGCTTGTGGGCCGCGGGGGCGGGCAGTTTTCTGTGCGCGTTGTTTCACATTGCCGGCATCGGCGTGGCTCAAGCCGCCGATGAAATTGAGAACCGCACCTCGGTCTTCGGCATGCACGCCAACGAACTGGGCGCCACCTACGCCACCGCCATGATCGCGCTGCTCGCTCTCTGGATGGCCCGGTCCCGGACATGGACCCAGCGGTTTCTGCCATTTCCAATGGCGGCCATCATTGGAATTGCGATGGCCAAAACCGGTTCGCGCGCGGCGCTCATCCTGCTCGCCATCGGCGTTCTGGTGCTCTTTTTTTACGGCGACTCCATGGGTTCCAGAATCAAGCGGTTCGGCGGCCTGCTGGTGTTCGGCGCCGTGCTGACCGTCATCCTGTGGCAGATCCCGACCGCGATGAGCCGGTTCCAGGAAATCAATCCGCAAAATATCGGCGAGAATAATCCGCGGGCCAGGATGCTGCCGGTGCTGTGGGAAATGTTTCTGCGCAGTCCGCTCTACGGTTTGGGGCCGGATGGTTACGAGTCGGAACTGACCCGCCGGGCCATGCCGTATCTGGTCAATCAAGGGCGATCCATCGTCGCCCATAATCAAGTCCTGCTGTTGCTGGTCGAGACCGGAATCATCGGTTTTCTGCTTTTTTCAACCGGCCTCTGGCTGGCTTTGGCGGCGGCTTGGCGGGCCCGGCACAAGCCTGGCGGGCCGTTGCCGCTCGCGCTCGTGCTGGCCTTCATCATCGTGGCCGCCACGGTGACTCATCCGGACCATTTCCTGATCCTCTGGGTGGCGGTGGCCTATGGTTTGGCCGGAGCCGCGTCCAGTCCGCCGGGAACCGGGATTTCAAATCAAGAAAGAATGCCCGCATGAACGCTCCATCGCAGACGTTGCGTGTCGCCATCGTCGCCTCCAGTTTGAAATTGGCGGGTGCCGAAAAACAGACTTTTTACATGGCGCGCGCGTTGCACCGCGCCGGCCAGTCGGTGCGGTTTTATCACCTTGGAGGCGACGGCCATTACGAGCCGGCCCTGCGGCAAAGCGGCGTGGCCGTTCACCGGATCTATTTTCCAGGCCAACCCTGGCGCATGCTCGCCCGGTTGACGAAATCCCTGTTTCAGTGGCGGCCGCAAATCGTCCTCGCCGTCCAGTTCGGCGACCTGCGTTACGCCATTCCAGCGGGCCGGATTTGTCAGGCGCTGGTTTTGGGCGGCGTCCGCAGCGACGGTTTTTATGAATTGAACCGCTACGGCCGCTGGAGCCGGTGGCTGCTGCGTTTGTCGCACGGGCTGATCACCAATTCCCGCCATGCCCGGCAAAACCTGCTGTTGCAAAACGTCAGCCCCCAAAAAATCGAGGTGCTGCCCAACGTCATTGACCTGCCGGATTTCGACGCGCGCAGCGCGCGACCGCTGGCAATTGCTTTGCCGGCGAACCGGGTGATCGCGGTCGCCGTCGGCAACCTTCATGCCTGCAAACGATTTGACCGCTTCATCGCGGCGCTGGCCCTCGCGCGACGCCACGCACCGGAACTGACCGGAGTCATCGCCGGGGCGGATTGCGGCGTGAAAACCGCCCTGCAAACTCGCGCCGGGGCGCTGGGGTTGACGCCGCGCGACCTGATTTTTCTGGGCGCGTTTGACGAGGTTCCGGCCTTGCTCGCCCGCTCGGCGATGCTGGTGCTGACTTCGGATTACGAAGGTTTCCCCAACGTCATTCTCGAAGCGATGGCCGCCCGGCTGCCGGTGATTACGGTGCCAGCGGGCGACGCCGGTTTGATCGTGCGACCGGACAAGACCGGGCGCATCGTGGCGGCGGAAGATGTCCGGAGCATGGCCGATTTCATGGTGCAGCTGGTGCAATGCCCGCGGCTGCGGCTGCGCCTCGGCAAGGCGGGTCGCAACTGTGTCGAGCAAGAATTCAATTGCGAGCCGCTGGCGGAACGCTTGCTCGCAGTCTTTCACCGATTCGCCAGCCGGCAACCAAGACGCTCTTTGTGCGAATTGCTGGAGCGCGGCACGGCCGCAAACAATTCCACGGCGGTTTCGGGCGCCGGGAATGTCGCGCACAGCCACCCGATCGATTCCAACCATGGGATGCCGGCGAACGGGGCGTTCACGTTTCATTCATGAGCGGGCTTTCCCAATTGAAACTGTGTTTTCTGGCCGGCACGCTGGAGCATGGCGGAGCCGAGCGCCAGCTGTTTTATATGCTTCAAGCCCTGCGCCAGGCCGGGGCCGGGCTGCGGGTGCTGTCGTTGGAGCAGGGTGAATTTTGGGAGGAAAAAATCAAGGCGTTGGACATTCCCGTGACGTGGGTGGGCGAAAATTCTTTGCGCGTGAAACGGCTGTTCCGCATTCTGGCCGAAGTGCGCAAGGATCCGCCCGACGTGTTGCAGAGCCAGCATTTTTATGCCAACGCCTACGCCGGACTCGTGGCCAAACGCCTCGGCATCGGCGGCATTGGCGCGCTGCGCAGCAATGGCCGCGTGGAAGTGAGCGAGAGCGGGCCGCTGGGCGGCTGGCTCAATCTGCACGGTGCCGGTCTGATCGCCGCCAATTCGCGCAACGCCATGCGTTATGCCCTCGACCAGGGCATCCCGGCGGCGCGGCTTTTTTTCCTGCCGAACGTCGTGGATACAGATTGGTTTCAGCCCCCGGAACAGGTTCCGCAAGCGCCGGTCACCTTGATCACGGTAGGCCGGTTGGTGAAGGAGAAACGGCTGGACCGTTTCATTGCCATCCTCGACGGGCTGCGGCGGGGGCATCACCTAAACGTCCGCGGATTGATTGTCGGCCCCGGGTGCCAGGACGAGGATCTGCGGCCCGAATTGGAAGACCAAGCCCGGCAGCTCGGATTGTTTCCGGATTTTATTTCATTTCCCGGCAGCGTCGCCGACACCCGCCGGTTGTATCACGAGTCGGCGATCTGCGTGCTCACTTCCGATTACGAAGGCACTCCCAATGTGTTGCTGGAAGCGATGGCATCCGGTCTGCCGGTCGTGGCATCCAATGTGGGCGGCGTGCCGGAGATTGTCCGGCATGGCCGGAACGGTTTTCTCCACGAACCAAAAGACGTCGGTGTTTTTACGGAGACGCTGGCAGGGCTGGTGAAAAATTCCGGACTGCGCGCGGAAATGGGGCGGCGGGCGCGGACTTTTGTTCAGGAACATCATTCGCTGCAACGGCTGCCCACCTATCTCGAACAGCTCTACCAACTGGCCCTGCCAGTGCGGTGCCCTTGGAAAGTCCGGGGCGGCGAAGTAACTCCGGTTCAAGCGAACTCTTATGACTAACGTTTCCCACGGTGGGCCTCCCACCGCCGTCATCTTGAATCTGCATTACACGGGGCTGGGGATCGCCCGCAGCCTCAAAGGCCGGGGAATACCCGTTATTGGCCTCATGGGTTCGCCGCGCCAATGCGGCTGGCTCTCGCGATTCTGCCATGCGCGAACCAGCCCGTCGGCCCGCACCCATCCGCAAGCGTTGCTGGCGTATCTTCTGGATCTGGCCGCCGAAGTCGGACGAGGCACCATCCTGCTGCCAACGAGCGATGCGGATGTCGTGTTCATCACGCAGCACCGGGAGGCCTTGAGCGCACATTTTGTCTTTCCACTGCCCGAAACCGACGTGGTGGACATGCTCATGGACAAAGCCAGGCTTTACCGGAAAGCCTTGGAGTGCGATGTGCCCGCGCCAAGGACAATCCTCTGTGACAATCTCGCGGCACTGCGTGCGGCGGCCGGCGCCATATCGTATCCGGTCGTGGTAAAACCTGTGGTTTCCCTTCTCTGGCACCACCCCAACAACGCGTCCATCGTCGGCGGGTCCAAGGCGATCAAAGTATGGTCTCCCGAAGCACTGGAGAAAACCTACCGGCAGGTCAGCCGGGCCAACCAGACCGTGCTGGTGCAGGAATTCGTGCCGGGCGGCGACGAACAGTTGTTCATTGCTGGTTTATACTTTAGCCGCAACGGAGAACCGGCGGGAGGTTTCACCGCGCGCAAATGGTGCCAGGTGCCCCAGGAAACCGGAACCGGCGTGGTCGTCGAAAGCGTGGTGAATCCCGAAATCTTGTCCCTGGCCACCCGCCTGTTGCGCCACCTGGGTTTTCACGGCGTTGCGGAGGTGGAGTTCAAGCAGCATCCGGCGACCGGCATTTACCACCTGATTGAAATCAATCCCCGGTTTTGGGATTGGCACCGGCTGGGCGCGGTCTGCGGGATCAACCTCTGCGTGATGGCGTATCAGGACCTGACGGGCCATGAAATCAACCCGATGACCCGCCAGAAGGAGGGAACATACTGGGTGGCAGGCAAGGGTTTGCTCCGCCATCTGGCGGCGGCGTTGCTCAAACGCCGGAACCCCGCCAGCCTCTCGGTTCTGTGGCGGCTCGTTCCGGCGGCGAAGGAATATGCCATTTTTGCCTGGGACGATCCACTGCCGGCCCTGTTCCCTGCGTGGCGTTGGTAAAACAGAGAATGAATCAAGCGCGCTTTCACCCTTGGAAGGAAAGCCCGCCTGAACAATTCGACAGCTCGTCAAATGTTTCGCCTGGTCATATCGTCATTGCTGGCGCTGGCTCGCGGGTCGCGACGCGGCGGCGGCGTCATTATCAACGGCCACACGCTCACGCGCCGCCAGACCCGGCTGCAACTGGATGTGCTGGGCCGCTGGTTTGATTTCGTCAGCCTCGCCGAATTGCCGCAATGCCTGGCCCGGCCCGCGAAACGCCCGTTTTGCCTCCTCACTTTCGACGATGGCAAGCGCAGCAACTTCACGGAAATCGCGCCGGAACTGGAAGCGCGGCGCGTGCCCGCGGTCTTTTATGTGACCACCGAACCGCTCTCGAACGGCACCGGTTTGTGGTTTGACCGGCGCGAGCAGTTGGTGCGACAGCTCGGTTACTGTCCGGACGGGCTTGAACTTCCGACGCTGAAGCAACTGCCTTTCGACCTCCTGCTGGCGCGGTTGGACAGCGCGTGTGCGCACTATGGTTTGAAGCCAGACAGCGAGCCGGACGATTTGCGGCCGATGTCCTGGGACGAGGCGCGCGACCTGGCCCGGCGCGGTTTTGCCATCGGCGCTCACGGCCTGACCCATGCCATTCTGACCAACGAGACGCAGGCGCGGGCCCTGGCCGAAATCGGGGCGAGCCTGGCCATGGTCAGCTCTGAATTGGGCGCTCCGTGCCGGACCTTCGCATTTCCGAACGGCAATTACACCGAGGAACTCGCGCAGCACGCCACGCGTTGTGGCGCGACCACGGTCATGACCACCGAGCCGATGTGGCTGGAGCGCGATGTCGCGCTCTGGCGGCTGCCCCGCATCCAGATCTTCGGCGAATTTTCACCGGCGCGGATTGAACTGAAGCTCGCGCTGGCGGCGCAGCCCGGCGTCCTGGCCAATCCTGACGGGTCGGGCAGAACTTACCGTTCGAGGTCCCGACCGCGCGTTGGCCGGGATCGCGCGGGTGTCAAGCTGGCACCTGAACGAAAAAACCGTCCCTTGTCGAATTACGCAAAATGAACACTGTAAATTTGGAACCTTCAAAAGCGCACGCCGACGGGCACGGTTCAGGACGCCCCGCGCCGAACCCGCGTGCCGGCGCATTGCCGCTCATCCATGCGCCGGTCGCAACCGACGGGGCGAACTCGGGCGGAATAATTTCGCCGCCCGCCATCACCGCGGACGAGTCCATCCAGAAAATGTTGCGCTGCCCCTGTTGCCGGGGCCGGCTGGTCCGCCATGAAGGCAAGCTGCACTGCGATGATCCCAATTGCCAAATGCAGTTTCCGGTCGTGGACGGAATCCCGGTGCTCATCAACGACCACAACAGTCTCTTCACCCGCGCCGATTTTGTTTCCAAACGAAACACCACCTTTGACCTGGCGCGAGGAAGCATGATTCGCCAGCTGGACCGCTGGCTGCCAACCTTGAGCCGCAATTTTGCCGCCGGGCGAAACTACCGGGCCTTTGCCAGATCGGTGTTGAAACAATCCCCGCAGCCGGTGGTCCTGGTCATTGGCGGGGGCATCCTGGGTCGCGGCATGGAAGCCCTGGCCGCTCATCCGCAAATACGCCTGGTGGAAACCGATGTCAGCTTCGGGCCGAGAACACAGGTGATCTGCGATGCCCATGATCTGCCGTTTGCGGACAGCTCGTTTGATGGCGTGGTCACGCAGGGGGTTCTGCAATATGTCGTCGCGCCGTCCCGCTGCCTGCGCGAGCTGGAACGGGTGTTGAAACCGCACGGGATCGTCTATGCCGAAAGCGCCTTCATGCAGCAGGTGGTTCATGGCCGGTATGATTTTTTCCGCTTCACGCATCTGGGTTTGCGCCGGCTGTTCCGGCGTTTTGAAGAAGTGGACAGCGGCCCGGTGGGCGGGCCGGGCATGGCGCTGGCCTGGTCGTGCCAGTTTTTCCTGTTAAGTTTCGCGACGACGCGCTGGGTGCGGCGGGGCATCTACGCATTCACCCGACTCACGCTTTTCTGGCTTAAATATGTTGACGCGTTGCTGCTGAAGAAACCCGGAACTTACGATGCCGCGTCGGGATTTTTTTTCATGGGACAAAAAAGGGGCACGATTCTCCCGGATCATGAACTGGTCGCGCGCTACCGTGGCGCGCAGTGATTCGGCATCCGCGCGGAAAAATTCCTCCCTTTGGAGATTCAGATTATGTGTGGCATCGTCGGCATCCTCGAACGGGATGGTCGGGAACCCATCGGCCAAAGCGAACTGCGCCGGATGCTCGCGGCCATCCGGCACCGCGGGCCGGACGAGTTTGGGCTGTATCTGGACCGGCGCATCGGGCTGGGCAGCGCGCGGTTGAGCATCATTGATTTGAGCACCGGCCAGCAGCCCATCGCGACCGAGGATGAAAACCTGCGGATCGTCTTCAACGGCGAGATTTTCAACTACCTGGAATTGCGCGGGGAACTGGAGGGTCTCGGCCACCGTTTTCGCACCCGGTCGGACACGGAGGTTTTGCTTCACGCGTATGAAGAATTCGGCCCGCAATGCCTGGAGCGGCTCAACGGGCAGTTTGCGTTTGCGGTCTGGAACGCGCGCGCACAGACGCTGTTCCTGGCGCGCGACCGGCTGGGCGTCCGCCCCCTCTTTTACACCGTGAACAGCGGCCGGCTGATTTTCGCCTCGGAAATAAAGGCGATTCTGACGCAGCGGCAGGTCCGTGCCGAGATTGATCCGGCGGTGCTCGGCGAAGTGTTCATTTATTGGGCGCCGCTGCCGCCGCGAACCCTCTTTCGCGACATCCATGAAATTCCGCCGGGCCACTTTTTGCTCGCCCGGGCCGGAGAAGTCACCGTGAAGCGTTACTGGCAAATGACTTTTCCCGGGCCGGGCGCGGATTCCGTTTCCGCCGCCGGCACGCCGGACGAATATCTGGAACAATTTTCCGCGCTGCTGGTTGACGCCGTAAAAATCCGCCTGCGCGCGGACGTGGCGGTGGGCGCTTACTTGAGCGGCGGACTGGATTCGTCGACGCTGGCGGCCATCGTCCGCAAGTTCACGACCAACCGGCTGAACACTTTTTCCATCGCGTTCAATGACGCGGATTACGACGAAAGTTTTTTTCAGACGAAGATGGCGCAGTTTCTCGGCACGGAACACCAGGTGGCCCGTGTGAACCACGCGGATATTGGCGGCGTCTTTCCCGAAGTGATCTGGCACGCGGAGGTGCCGCTCATGCGGACGGCGCCCGCGCCGATGTTCCTGCTGTCGAAACTGGTTCGCGAATCCGGGTTCAAAGTCGTGTTGACCGGCGAAGGCGCGGACGAATTCCTGGCGGGCTACGACATTTTCAAGGAGTCCCAAGTCCGCCAATTCTGGGCCCGGCAACCCGGCTCGAAAATCCGGCCGCGGCTGCTGGAACGACTTTACGCGGACATTCCGGCGCTCTCCCGGAACGGACAGTCGGCGCGCACCGCGTTTTTCCGCCAGGGCTTGACGGACGTGGGTTCGCCGGTTTATTCGCACGCGCTCCGCTGGCACAACAACCGCCGCACCTGCCGGTTTTTCAGCGATGAAGTGCGCCGGCAGCTGGACCCAACTTCCGCGCAACGGATCGAACAACAGCTCGGCGTTCGGGGCCGGGAATGGACGCCGTTGGCGCGGGCGCAATTTTTGGAGATCACCATTTTCCTTTCGCAATACCTGCTGTCCTCGCAGGGCGACCGCGTGGCGATGGCGCATTCGATTGAAGGCCGCTTTCCGTTTCTGGACCACCGCGTGACGACGTTCTGCAACCGGCTGCCGGAAAATCTCAAGTTGCGCGGGCTGACGGAAAAATATTTGCTAAAGAAACTCGCGCAACAATGGCTGCCGCCGGAAATCTGGCGGCGCCGGAAACGGCCCTACCGCGCGCCGATTCACCGCTGCTTCTTGAGTCCACCGGCGCGGGATTATGTGCGGGAGCTGCTCTCGCCAGCGCAGTTGAAAGCCACCGGATTGTTCCAGCCGGCGGCAGTCAGCCAGCTCGTCCACAAGATCGAGCAGGGTGGACCGGTGAGCGAGACGGACGAGATGGCGCTGGTCGGAATCATTTCCACCCAACTGCTGCATCATCGCTTCGTGGCGGCCTTCGAGATCCCTTGTCCGCTGGCCGAAACCGATCTGGTAAGGATTTGTCTCAATTCCAAAATGCCAACCTCCAAAACTCATTATGAAATTCAACAAACAGGTGCTCGCGCTTGATCCGGCCGGGGAAACCGCCCGGATTGTCCAATCCCTCCGTCGCAATGTGATGAACGTCCTGCACCGGCGCGGGGCCGTGGTCGGAATCAGCGGCGGCGTGGATTCCGCCGTCGTGCTGGCGCTGTGTGTCCGGACGTTCGGCCCGGACAAGGTCGTCGCCATCATGATGCCCGACAAGGATTCGGATCCAGAAAGCGAGAAGCTGGCGCGCCAGCTCGCGCGCCAGTTCGGCGTCGAGCCGGTGTTGGAAGAAGTGACGGCGGCGCTCGCGGGCTTCGGCTGCTACCGGCGGCGGGATGAAGCCATCCGGCGAATCTTCCCAGAATACGATGCCGCCAGCGGCTACAAGGCAAAAATCGTTTTGCCGCAAAACCTGCTCGACGCCGGTGGACTGAACTTCTTTTCCCTGACCATCGTGGCGCCCGACGGTGAAGCCCGGACGGCCACGTTGCCGGCGAAGGAATATTTGCAGATCGTCGCGGCGTCCAATTTCAAACAGCGCACGCGCATGGCCACGCTTTATTACCATGCCGAGCTGAACAATTTTGCCGTGATCGGAACCGCCAACAAGAACGAGCACGATCAGGGATTCATTGTGAAATACGGCGACGCCGGCGTGGACATCAAACCCATCGGCCACCTCTACAAGACGCAGGTCTATCAACTGGCGGCGTATTTAAAAGTGCCCGCCGCGATCCGCCAGCGGCCGCCGACGTCCGACACCTACAGCGCGGCCTGCACGCAGGAGGAGTTTTTCTTCCGGCTGCCGTTCGAGGTCATGGATCTGCTCTGGTTCGCGCAGGAGCATGAAGTTCCGGAGGCGGAGGCGGCGCGGGTGATGGGCTTGACGGAAGCGCAAGTCGGGCACGCCTATCAGGATTTTTCCAGCAAGGCGCGCACGACGAATTATCTCCGGCTGCCGCCGCTGGAAATTCCGGAGCGGCCGGTTTCCGTGCCGGCCTGACTGCGGTTTCCTTGTGCCAACAACAAAATCACACCATGAAAATCGAAAACCAAATCAAAGAATTCGTGCTGAAGAACCTCTACTTCGCGGAGGACAACGTGCTGGATGACGACGCCTCGTTTCTGGAAACCGGGGTCGTGGATTCCACGGGCGTCATGGAACTGGTCGCGTTCGTCGAGAAGGAATTTGGCGTGACTGTCGAGCCGCAGGAAATCGTGGTCGAGAACTTCGATTCCATAAACCAGGTGGCGCGGTTCGTCAGTCGCAAGCGCGCCGTTCACGGGCCGGCGGTTTCACCGGTGATGACGCCGCTGGTGGCCGCGCCCTCCGCCGTCGCGGAGCACTAGCCGTTTCAAATCATGAATGTCGCCGAACTCATTCTGGAGCGCGGTCAGGATTCCGCGGTGGCCGTCCTGCACGGCCAGGTCGTGCTGACTTACGCCGGACTGCGGGACGCGGTGGCCCGCTTCGCCGGCGGCCTGCTGGAGCGCAGCCATGTCAACGGCGGACGCATCGGGATTTTTTCGGAAAACAGCCCGTTTTTTGTGAAGGCTTATCTGGGCATCATGCGTGCCGGCTTGGTCGCGGTTCCCTTGCCGACCGACCTGACGACGGAAACTTTTGTCAAAATCGTTTCGGACGCCAGCCTCAACGCAGTGTTCGTCTCGCGCCGCTGGGTGAAACGGGTGCGGCCCTGGGCCGACAAACTTGGATTGACGCTGCTGCCGGAAGGCCAGGAAAATAATTTCACCGGCCCGCCGCTTTCGCGGATGCCCGCAATCAATGCCGCCCCGGATCCGGGGCCTCTGGCGGCGCTGATGTTTACGTCCGGTTCCACCGGTTCGCCCAAAGGCGTCATGATCACGCATCGGAACATCGAGTCCAATTCGCGCGACATCATCGCCTATCTGGGGCTGGAGGCCAGCGACCGGGCGATGGTGGTGCTGCCGTTTTACTATTGCTTCGGGCTTTCCCTGCTGCACACGCACCTGATGGCCGGCGGCTCGGTGGTGCTGAACAACGAATTCAAATTGTTCCCGGAATCCGTGCTGGCGGAACTGCAGCAGAAGGCATGCACGGGTTTGGCCGGCGTGCCTTCGACCTACCAAATCCTGCTGCGCAACTCGCGATTCCGGCGGATGGAATTCCCCCGGCTGCGCTGGTTCCAGCAGGCCGGCGGCAAGCTGCCCAACCCCTGCATCCGGGAAATCCTGGATTCCTTTCCGGCGGTTCCCTATTTCCTGATGTATGGCCAGACCGAGGCCACGGCGCGCTTGAGCTATCTGCCACCCGCCCGGCTCGCCGACAAGCTGGGTTCCATCGGCAAAGGCCTGCCTTCCACCAAACTTGAAGTGTTGAGGCCGGACGGCCTTCCGGTCACGCCGGGATCGGATGAAGTCGGTGAAATCGTGGCCACTGGCGACAACATTGCGGCGGGCTACTGGCACGATCCGGAGGAAACGATGAAATTTTTCCGCGATGGACGCCTGCACACCGGCGACCTCGCGCGCGTGGACGCCGACGGTTTCATTTTCATCGTCGAACGGGAACGGGAAATGATCAAGTCCGGCGGCAATCGCGTCAGCGCCAAGGAAGTGGAGGACGTGATCGCCGAAATTCCTGAAGTCGTCGAAGCGGCGGTCGTGGGCACACCGCACGGGTTGCTGGGCGAATCCATCAAGGCATTTGTGGCGTCAACTACCGGCTCGGCCATCACACCGCAAACTGTGCTGACGCATTGCCGTCGGCGGCTGCCCGCTTACAAAACGCCCGAAGAAATCATATTCCTGGACCGCCTGCCGCACAACGGTTCGGGCAAGGTGCTCAAGGCCAAACTCAAAGCGCTGCTGGAGGGTAAATCCGGTGACCGGCCGTTGCGCGGGAGCGAACTATATTCCGGCCAGCCAGCCGGGAACCAGCGGCCGATTCAGACCAGCGCACCGGAACTTGCGGTCTGAAATTTTCGTGGAGCGTGATCAGACATTCACCAACCGTCCGGTTGCAGGGTCGTCACCCTTTCCTCATTCTGCCAAGTGCAGCCAGCTAATTTTGACTGAAACCTAAATCCCAAACTGCTTATGAAAATACTCCTCACCGGTTCCGCGGGCTTCATCGGCTTCCACGTCACCAAACGCCTTTTGGCTCAAGGCCACGAAGTCTTTGGCGTGGATAACATCAATGATTACTACGACCCAAACCTGAAGCGGGACCGGCTGGCGCAAATCCTGGACCAGCCGCGATTCCATTTCCGGAAGCTGGAACTTGCGGACCGGTTTCGGACGGCGGAACTGTTTGCGCAAGTCCGACCCGAACGCGTCATCCATCTCGCCGCGCAGGCGGGCGTGCGGTATTCCCTGACGAATCCGCACGCCTACGTTGACAGCAATCTGGTGGCGTTCACAAACATCCTCGAAGGCTGCCGTCACAATGACGTGAAGCATCTGACCTACGCCTCGTCCAGTTCGGTCTATGGCGGGAACACGCAGATGCCGTTCTCGGTGCATCAGAATGTGGATCATCCCTTGAGCCTTTATGCCGCCACGAAAAAAGCGAACGAGCTGATGGCGCACACTTACAGTCATCTCTACGGGCTGCCCACCACGGGCCTGCGCTTTTTCAGCGTGTATGGCCCGTGGGGCCGGCCGGACATGGCGTTGTTTATCTTTACCAGGGCGATTCTCGCCGGCCAGCCGATTGAGGTGTTCAACGAAGGCAAGATGCTGAGGGATTTCACCTATGTTGATGACATCGCCGAAGGCGTCATCCGCGCGTCCAACCGTGTCGCGGCGCCGAACCCGGCGTGGAGTGGAGACGCTCCGGATCCGGGCACGAGCAAGGCGCCTTACCAGCTTTACAACATCGGCAACTCTGATCCGGTCGAGCTGCTCTACTTGATTGAAGTCCTGGAAAACTGCCTCGGCCGGAAGACGGAGAAAAAGTTTTTGCCGATGCAGCCCGGCGATGTGCCCGCGACATTTGCGGATGCCAGCGATCTCACGCGCGATGCCGGGTTCAAACCGTCCACCCCCATTGAAGAAGGAGTCCGCCGGTTCACCGACTGGTATGTGGATTATTACCAGACCCGAGGCACCGGGGAAATTTTGCTTCACCCAGCCAACCGTTCACCCGAACCCGATCATGACAACCTACAATTCCAATCCAAAAGTTTCGATCGTGCTGCCCTGCCGAAATGAGCAGGGTTACATCCAGGAATGCCTAGAGTCCATTCTCCAGCAGTTGCCGCCGGCGGGCGGACTCGAAATCCTGGTCGCGGATGGGATGTCCACCGACGGCACGCGCGAATATTTGCAGCAGGCGGCCACGGCGCATCCGCAAATCCGCGTCCTCGACAATCCCGGACGCATCGTGTCCACCGGCCTGAACACCGCCATCCGGGCCGCGCGCGGCGACATCATTGTGCGCATGGACGCGCACACGATTTATGCGCCCGACTATGTGCGGCAATGTCTGGCGGTGCGCGACCAAACCGGCGCCGACAACGTCGGCGGGCCCATGCAGACCACTGCCACGAAATACATGGAACGGGCGATCCGCGCCGTGTTTCATTCCGCCTTCGCGGTGGGCGGCGCGCGCTCGCATCTGGCCGGCTATGAAGGTTCCGTGGACACGGTGATCTACGGTTGCTGGGAGAAGAAGCTGTTTGAGCGCATCGGTTATTTCGACGAGGAATTGGTCCGCAACCAGGACGACGAACACAATTTGCGCCTGACGCGCGCCGGCGGAAAAATTTTCCAGTCCACGCGCATTCGCAGTTGGTATCATGTGCGCGGATCGCTGAAGGCGCTGTTCCGCCAGTATATGCAATACGGCTACTGGAAAGTGCTGGTCATCCGCAAGCACCGGATGCCCGCTTCCTGGCGGCATCTGGTGCCGGGGGCGTTCGTCGGCAGCCTGTGCGTGTCGGCGGCGGCAAGCTTATTCTGGCTTCCAGCGCTGTGGATGGCGCTTGGACTGGCGGCGCTCTATGCGGCCGCAACGCTCGTCGCCGCCGTGGTCATCGCCGCGCGCACCCAATGGAGTTTGCTTCCCGTTTTGCCGGTCGTCATGGCGTGCTTCCACTGCGGCTACGGCTACGGATTCCTGCGGGGCATTCTGGACTTTGTGATCCTGAAAAAAGCGCCGGAGACGAAGTTTGTCCAATTGACGCGGGAACGCGTGCCGAAGCCGGGCCCCGTCCGCTCCTGACCCCAACCATTCCGTCAAGCCCACGGATGAAAATCATTGGATGCATGGGCCGCCCCTCCATCCCTCAGGCCAAAACCCATTGGTGATATGGAAACCCGTTCTGAAGTTGACCGGCTGCAGGCCGTCTATCACGAATACGCGGTGCGCGGATTCGGACAATCGAAATGGTCGCCGGCCAACAGGGGCAACCAGGCCGTCCACGACGAGTGCCAAAGCAAGCTCCGGGCGCTGCTCCGGCAGGCCGGCTTTTTTCCGCTGCACAACCGGCGCATCCTCGACGTGGGCTGCGGCACCGGCGAAAGGCTGGCGGCGTTGGAAGGCTTTGGCGCGCGGCCGGAAAATCTGGCCGGCGTGGATTTGATTCCCGCCCGCATCGCGGCGGCGCGGAAACGACATCCCGCAATCGCCTTTGAACTGGCGAACGCGGAAGTGCTGCCGTTCGCGGATGGCACCTTTGATCTGGTGACGGTGTTCACGGTGTTCACTTCGATTCGGGACCCGCGCATGGCGGCCAATGTCAGCCGCGAAATCACGCGCGTCCTGGCGTCCGGCGGCGGCGTCATCTGGTATGATTTTCGGATGCACAGCCCGATGAACCGGCATGTTCGCGGCATCTCGCGCCGGCAGATTCAACAATTGCTTCCAGGTTTCACGCTGAATCTGGAGACCGTCACGTTGCTGCCGCCGCTGGCCCGGCGGTTGGGCCGGTTGACGAACCTGCTCTATGCGCCGTTGAGTTCCGTCCCGTTCCTGCGCAGCCATTATTTGGGAATTCTGACGAAGCCGTGACCCGGCGGCAGATTATTTTTCAACCGGAAATATTTATGCGTTCCATTCCTTTTTTCAGGCCCAGCATCGGCCAGGCCGAAATTGACGAAGTCGTGGACTGTCTGCAATCGGGTTGGCTGACCACGGGTCCGAAGACCAAACAGTTCGAGCAGGAGTTTGCCGGCTATCTTCAGCGTCGCCACGCCGTGGCGGTCAATTCCTGCACCGCCGCGCTCCATCTGGCGCTGGAAGCCATCGGCTTGAAAGCCGGCCAGCGGGTGGTGGTGCCGACCATGACCTTCGCCGCCACGGCTGAAGTGGTGCGTTATTTCAACGCCACGCCCCTGTTCGCCGATTGCCGGGCCGAGGATCTCAACCTCGACGTCAGGGACGCCGCGCGCAGGATTGAAGCCGTGCTGGCGCAAGGAGAGGAAGTGGTGGCCATCATTCCGGTGCATTACGGCGGACAGATCGGCGATGTTGCCGGCGTCCAGGAGTTGGCCCGCAAATATGAGCTCCGCGTGATTGAGGATGCCGCGCATTGTTGTCCGGCCTACTATCGTGACGATGAAACTTTGCCGTGGAAACCGGTGGGAACCGATGCGGAGATCAGTTGCTTCTCGTTCTACGCCAACAAAGCCATCACCACCGGCGAAGGCGGCATGGCCTGCACCAATTCCGCCGAACACGCGGAGCGGATGCGGATGATGTCGTTGCACGGCATTTCACACGATGCGTGGAAACGCTACAGCGCGGCCGGCACCTGGTATTACGAGATCATCGCGCCCGGCTACAAATACAACCTCACCGACATCGCGGCGGCCATCGGGCTGCATCAGCTTCGCAAGGCCGATCAATTGCATGCGCGGCGCACCCAATGGGCCGGGCTCTATTTGGAGTTGCTCGGCGACGTGGATGAAATCGTGCTGCCCGCCGTCATGCCGCACCGGATTCATTCCTGGCACCTTTTCCCCGTGCGCTTGAAACTGGACCGCTGCGACCTGAATCGTGCGGCCGTGATTGACGAACTGAAGAAAATCGGCGTCGGCACCAGCGTGCATTGGATGCCGCTGCACATGCACCTCTATTATCGTCATCAACTCGGCTGCGAACCGAAAGACTATCCCTGCGCGGCGGCGATTTATCCTGAATTGATCACGCTGCCGCTTTTTCCCGACCTGACGAAAGAAGACGTGGAATATGTCTGCGACCATTTGAAGGAAATCCTGGCGCGCTCCAAACCGGTGTTTTCCGGCGCGGATCTGCCGGCGGGCCGCGCCAGCTGACCGGAAGACATTCTGCGGCGCCAGGTGCGCGAGGCCAGGCACGCCCGTCCGCAGGTAGGTGTTTACCGGCGAACTTTGCGGTTTTTATCCCCTTATCCGTGACGCGAATCAAGGCTAGATTGATGGCTACGGCCCAGTGGAGAAGATGGCGCGAACGTCGCGCTGACCAAGGTGAAATGTGATGAACACACAGTTTCAAAGCAAGAAATTGGACGGCGAGGTGCGGACCGTTTCGCTCGATGGCGGAGTTATTTCGCGATTGAACGGGGCGGATTTCAATTCCAATTCCCCCGACGCGAGGCTTCCCTTCAGCCCCCCCGGCAAACACAGCCGCACCGGCCCCCCCACCGACTGGACCGGCAAGCGGCTGTATGATTTTTTCTTTGCCGGTTCCGGCCTCGTGCTGCTCGGTCCGCTGTTGGCGGTGATCGCCGCACTGGTGAAACTGTTTGACGGCGGCGACGTTTTTTTCCGGCAGGCGCGGGTGGGGCGCGGCGGGCGGGAATTTTTGATCTACAAATTCCGCACGATGGTGACGGCGGCGGAAAAGGCCGGGCCGTCGGTCACGAAGAACGGCGACGCCCGCATCACGCGGATGGGGCATTTCCTGCGCCGGAGCAAGCTGGACGAACTGCCGCAGCTTTGGAACGTGGTGAAAGGCGACATGAGCCTGGTCGGTCCGCGCCCGGAAGTGCCGCGTTATGTCCACCATTACACGCCGGAACAACGCGCGATTTTGCGGCTCAAACCCGGCATCACCGATCTGGCGTCGCTGTATTTCCGCGACGAGGAGGCGCTGCTCGCGAATGCCGGCAACGTGGAGGAATTTTACCTCCGGCATTGTGTCCCGCGCAAACTCCAGCTCAACCAGGAATACGCCCGGCGCGCCAATCTCTGGAGCGACACCTGGATCATTTTGCAAACCGTGTGTCCCTATTGGATCTGCGTACTGGCCGGCTACGGCATGATTTTGGCGACTTCATACTGGTTATCGCATGAACTGATTTACAATTTTGCGCCGCCGAATCATGCCGCGCCGCGCCTGGGGGCCGAGCTGGCGGTGACGCTGGCCTTGCAGCTGGCCTGCCTGACGCGGCACCGGCAGTGTCGCGGATTGTTGAGCTACTTCAGTTTTCCCGAAGCGCGAAAAGTCGGCGCCGCGCTCGGTCTCGCGGCCGTCGGCCTGTTGATTTGGTCGGTGGCCGGCGATGGATTGCCGCAGGCGAATGTGATTCTCATCAATGCCCTGCTGTCGTTTTGCCTGCTCGGCGGTTTCCGCGTCCTGCTGCGGCGGTGGCGCGAGCGCTCGGCGGCGGCGCCGGATGAGGCCGCGAATCCGCCGGCGCGCGTCGGCATCATCGGTGCCGGGCGCATGGGCGCGCAACTCGCGCTGGCTTTGGCCGACAACCGGAAATTCAGCCGGCGCGTGGTCGCCTTTTTTGACGACGACTTTCATAAATGGCAGAAGAACATCCACGACGTGCCGGTCGCCGGCATGCCGGAATGCCTGCTCGATGGCTGGGGGCAAAAGCTCGACGAGGTCGTCATCGCCATGCCCGACTCGGCGGCGGAACGCGTTCATGAAATCGAGCAATTGCTCCGCAATACCAATCTGAAATGTTACATCATTTCCAGCCCGGTCCATTTCTGGGAGCACAAACCAGCCACGTGAACCATGAACCTTTTTTGCGCCGGCACCATGTCAACGCATTCGCAGAAAAACCATCGCCATGAACACAACCCGCGTTAAGCTGCTTCTGGCCTATGTTTCCGGCCTGGCCGTCAGCCTGTGGCTGGGATATTTGGTCCGCTTCAACTTCATCGTGCCCGCGGACGCGGAACAGACGTTTCTGTTTGTGTTCGCGTGGGTGACCGGCTTCAAAATATTTTGCCTCTGGCGCACCGGCCAGTTGGACGTGTTGCCGGGCTATTTCAGCCTGCTGGAATTTTCCCGGCTGTTTTGGATTCTGCTGGCGGCGAGCTTCGTGGTGTTCGGCGTCTCCACGCAGTTCGGTTCGGAATATGCGCCGCCGCGCGGCGTGGTGCTGGCCGATTTCAGTTTCTCGGTTCTGGCGTTGACCGCCATCCGCCTGGGCTTTCGCCATGCGGCGCACGCGCGCGCCGCGGCCCGCACACGCGGCCCGGCCCACCAGCGCGCCCGACGCGCCGGCATCATCGGTGCGGGAATTGTCGGGACCGCGCTGGCGCAGGAATTCGCCGCGCGGCGCGATCTCGGTTTGCAGGCGGTCGCGTTCTTCGACGACGACCGCATAAAATGGGGCAAGCAGGTCCATGGCATTCCGGTGGCCGGCGCACCGGAAATATTGCTGGATGACCAGACGAATCTGGAACTGGAGGAAGTCGTCATCGCCATGCCGGGCGCCCCGGCCAAACGCGTGGCCGAAATTGTCCGGACGCTCGAACGGCTGCGCATCAAGTTCAGCACCGTGCCGTCCGTTTATGAACTCACCACCGGCCAGGCCAAGGTCAGCCATCTGCGTTCGGTGGATGTTCAAGAACTGCTGGGCCGCGAGCAGGTGCGGCTGGCCACCGGTGACATCCGGCAGCTGTTGCAGAATCGCGTGGTGATGGTGACGGGTGCCGGCGGGAGCATCGGCAGCGAGCTGTGCCGGCAGATCGCCTCCTATGCGCCGCGCGCCTTGCTGCTGGTGGAGCAGTCAGAAGTGCAGTTGTTCCAAATCGAGCAGGAGCTGATCGAATCCGGTTTTGGTTCATTAATCGTTCCGCTGGCGGCGAATGTTCAGGACGAATCCCGGCTGGAACAGATTTTCCAGCGGCATCAGCCGGCGGCGGTGTTCCACGCCGCAGCCCACAAACATGTGCCGTTGATGGAATCGCAGCCGGGCGAGGCCGTCAAAAACAACGCGCTGGGAACCTTGCGGCTCGCCGAAATTTGCGGACGGCATGGGACGGATCGCTTCGTCCTCATTTCCACCGACAAGGCCATCAATCCGACCAGCGTCATGGGCGCGACCAAACGGCTGGCGGAAATGTGCGTCCAATCGCTCCACGGCCGGAACTCGACCTGCACCCGTTTCATGGCGGTGCGGTTTGGGAACGTGCTGGGCTCGTCAGGCAGCGTGGTCCCGATTTTCAACAAGCAGATCGCCGCCGGCGGCCCGGTGAAAGTCACGCATCCGGACATGCGGCGCTATTTCATGACCATCCCGGAAGCCGTCGGCTTGGTGTTGCAAACGGCGGCCTTGGGTTCGGGCGGCGAAATTTTCATGTTGGACATGGGCCAGCCGGTCAAGATTGTGGATCTCGCGCGGCAATTGATCGAGCTGTCCGGTTTTGTCCCCGACCAGGACATCCGGATCGAATTCACCGGGTTGCGGCCGGGCGAAAAATTATTTGAAGAGTTGAGCTACCGGGGCGAAAAAATCAGCGCCACCCGCCATCCCAAAATTCTGCGGCTGGAGTGCGAGCCGCCGCCGTATCAGCACGTCCGCGCCTGCCTGACCGATCTGGCCCGGCAGGCCGATTGTCTGGGGCCGGACGAGATCAAAGGCGTTTTGAAGCGCGTGATTCCTGAATATCAGCCGGAATTGCAGCCGTCCACCAACGGCGCGAACGGCCCGGCCCGCTTGGGCAACCTGCTTGCCAGTGCAAAGGGCCAGGACAAACGAAAGGGACAAAATGGACACCGCCATCCGTCTGTGGCGGACATCCAGGACACCTTTTCCACCGTCCCAAGCGCCGGCGATTCCCAATAGAATCATTACATTCGCGCATCATGAAAATTCTGGCCATCACCAACCTGTATCCGTCGGCGGAGTTTCCCAGCCACGGCGTCTTTGTGCAGGAGCAAATCAAAGGTCTGTGCGCCATCGGCCTGGAGCTGCGCGTCCTGTTTGTGGACCGGCGACGCAACGGGCCGATGGCCTATTATCGGTTGCACCACGAAGTTCGCGAGGCGCTGGCCGGGTTTGAACCCGATGTCATTCACGTGATGTATGGCGGAGTCATGGCCGACCAAATTGTGCGGCATCACCATGTCTGTCCCGTCGTCGTGACCTTTCGCGGCTCGGATTTGCTGGGCGAAAACCTTTCGGGCCGGATGCGTCAAATCATTTCCCGCTACGGCGTTCATTGCTCCCGGCGGGCGGCCAGAAACGCGGACGGGGTGGTGGTGGTGGCGCGCCATCTGTTCGACGCCTTGAACGGGGCGGCGGCCGTGGACAAGGTGCGGGTGATTCCTTCCGGCATCGATTTGACCCGGTTCAAGCCGATGGATTCGCGACTGTGCAAGCAGAAGCTGGGCTGGAACCCGCAGTCGTTCCATGTGCTATTCGCCTCCAGCAGCGGCGATCCCGTGAAACGGCCCTGGCTGGCGAAGGCGGCGGTGGAGCAAGTCCGTCGCCTGGACTGCCCGGCGGAATTCCATTTTATCACCGGCATTCCGACCACGGAAATGCCGCTCTGGCTGAATGCGGGCGATGCCGTGCTGCTGACTTCGTTGCACGAGGGTTCGCCTAACATTGTGAAGGAATCCCTGGCGTGCGGCGTGCCGGTGGTTTCCGTGGAGGTGGGCGATGTCGCCGAGCAAATCGCGGGCTTGGAAGGCTGCCATCTGGCGCGGCCGGAGCCGGCAGCGTTGGCCGTCAAGTTGCGCCAGGTCTGGCAACGCGGCACGCGCCTCGACTGCCCGGCCAGGTGCGAAGAATTTTCAGTTTTGAACGTGGCGCTAAAGTCGAAACAGTTTTATGAGGAAATAGTCCGCGAGAGCAAAACCTCCCGGGGGTTCGCCACCGGCAGGGGGCTTTCCATTCCGACGGTTCTCCCTGTGCCAGTGACCCACGGCAAACAGATTGTCGGACGAATCGCCGGGCCGGATCAAAGTCACCTGACGCCTTCGGCAAAGGAGTGATGCCGCCACGCGAACCCGCTGTGCGCGGCAACCGTCAAACACCAACCCACAAAAATTAAATCTGGAGGTTAAAATGAATTTCATCGGAATCAGCGGCCTGCATCAAAATGTCGCGCATAAGGTCTGGGAATTTCCGGGATTGTCGCAGCGACAATATCGGATCAATCAAGGTTTCGATTCCGCCGCCGCGCTGGTGAACGACAGCGGGGTGGTCGCGGCGGCGGCCGAGGAACGGTTCAGCCGGAACAAGGCCACGGGCGATTTCCCCGAAGCGGCAATCCAGTATTGTTTGAAGGCGGGAAAACTCAAGATCGGCGAGGTGGATTTCCTGGCCCATGGATTCGCCTACGAACCGTTCCGGTCCGCCTTTCAAGAACCGGCTTATGCGCGGCGACAATACGAGAAGCTGTATTCGCCGGAAGTTCAAAAGCAGCACCTGCATCAATTTTTTCCCGGCGTGGACTGGGAACAGAAGTTCATGGCCGTGCCGCATCACCTGGCGCATGCGGCCAGCGCGTTTTACCCCAGCGGTTTTGAGGAGTCGCTGATCCTGGTGAGCGATGGCATGGGCGAAATTCACAGCCTGATGGTCGCCGTGGGCACGGGCAAGGAAATCAAGATTTTGAAACAGATGCCGGCGTTTCATTCCCTGGGAATCTTATACGGCGTCTTTACGCTCTTTCTGGGCTTCTTCATGAACATGGATGAATACAAAGTCATGGGGCTGGCGCCCTATGGAAATCCCCGGCGTTATTTCGGCAAGGTGATGGCGATGGTCAATCTCAAGAATGACGGAACCTACACGATTCCCGCCTTCGCCAACAACAAAACCACGCTCGAAAGGGAGACGCATGCGGGGATGCTCGGCTGGCTGGCGGAACGCTTCGGCCCGGCCCGCGAACCGGATGGCGAGATCACCCAGGATCACATGGACATCGCCGCCGCGTTGCAGGCGATGCTCCAGACCTGCCAGCTGCATGTGGTGCGGCACTTCAAGCGCGAAACCGGCTTGGGCAATCTTTGCATGGCGGGCGGCGTGGCCTTGAATTGTTCCGTGAACGGCGTGCTTCGGCGGAGCCGCTTGTTCGATCACCTGTTTGTTCAACCGGCGGCGGGCGATGACGGCTGCGCCTTGGGCGCGGCGTTGTATGCCCAGCAGTTGCAGGACCCGAAATTCAAGCCGCGAAAAATGACGCTGCCGTTGTGGGGGCCGGAATTTGGGGAGGGCGAAATCAGAGCAGCGCTCGCTCGCCAGGCGGACTGCGTCTGGACCAAAGCCGGATCGTTCGATGAACTTTGCCGGCAAGTCGCGGAACGTCTTGCCGCCGGGGAAGTCGTCGGCTGGTTCCAAGGCCGCATGGAGTTCGGACCGCGCGCGTTGGGTAGCCGGAGCATATTGGCCGATCCGCGCGACCCCGGCATGCGGGACCGCATCAACAGCCTGGTGAAGCAGCGCGAAGGGTTTCGTCCATTTGCGCCGGTCGTCACGAACGAGGCGGCGGGACAGTATTTTGAAATCATTCCCGGCGACGAGGAGGCTTTTGCACACATGCTCTATGTCACGCAGGTTCAGTCCGATTACCGGCAGGCACTCCCGGCGGTCACGCACGTGGACGGATCGGCCCGGGTGCAGACGGTCTCCGAGGAGCACAATCCCCGGCTGTGGAAACTGCTGAAGGCTTTCGAAGCGAGCACCGGCCTGCCCATCGTCCTCAACACTTCTTTCAACGTCAAGAGCGAGCCGATCGTTTGCACCCCTCGGGAGGCGCTTAACACATTTCGGAATGCCCATCTGGACTTGTTGGTTCTGGGGGATTATCTGGTCGAACCGAAGCGCGAACCCTCGGCGCGGCGCGAACGTGAAACCGAGCCGGCCCCGGCATTGGCAAAGTAATTCCATTTTGCCCTGCCGCCGGCCGCGGCAACGGATTTTTTAACCACCTGAATCAACAACCGAACCCCGCATCATGAATGCAATTGAGCGCCAGAAGACTTATTGGCTGAGCCAGCTGTCGGAGCCGCCGCCGCCGCCCAGGCTGCCGCAGGACAAAGACAGTCCGCCGGTTTCATCCTTCCTCCGCGAAACGGTGTCCACGACGCTCGCACCGGAAGCCTGGCGCGGCGTCACGGCTTTGGCGGCGCGTGCGGAAACGACGGCGTCCGCGGTGCTGCTGGCCGCGCTCAATACACTCTTGCTGCGCTACACCGGTCAAACAGATTTTGTCATCGGCACGGTGCTCAAAGCGGACTCCGCGCCGCAGCATCGTGCAATCGTGGCGTTGCGCACGCGGTTGGCGGGCCACCAGACGGCGCAGGATCTGGTGCGGCAAATCGCCGCGTCCCTGCGCGCGGCGGCCGCACACGCGGATGTGCCGTTCGGCACCGTGCTGGAAATGCTGGAACCGGCGGCGGGCACGGCGGCGGCAAATGTATTCACCGTGGCGCTCGTTTTCGAGGGGCCGGAAAATGACCCGCGTCCGGTTGACGCCGGCGGTGAGTATCTGATGGCTTGCGCGCTGGTGTGGCGCGCGCGCGAAGCCGGCGATGGTTTGGAAATAAGTTGCGACTATGACGCCGAACTTTTTACCGCCGCGACCGTGGCGCGGCTCGCCGGGCATCTCGGGAATTTGCTGGCTGCGATGACCGGCGACCCGCACACGACGCTCGAACGGCTGAATCTGCTGGGCGCAGCGGAACTCCGGCAGTTGCTGGTGGAATGGAATGCGACCGCCGCCGAACCTCCAAAAGCCACCTGCATTCATCAGCTGTTTGAAGCACAGGCGCGGCGGACGCCCGAAGCCGTCGCCGCCATCTGCCGCGACCGCGAGCTGACGTATGCAGCATTGAATGAGCGCGCCAATCAGGTCGCGTCGCATCTGGCAAAACTCGGTGCGGGCCCCGACGTGCTGGTCGGCCTGTGCGTCGAGCGCTCGCTGGAGATGCTGGTGGGCTTGCTGGGAATCCTGAAATCCGGCAGCGCTTATCTTCCGCTTGACCCGGCTTATCCTGCGGGGCGGCTCGCCTACATGATCGAAGATTCGCGCGTCAACGTGCTGCTCACGCAAGACCACTTGATGGCGGCGCTGCCGCCCGGCGGCGCGCGGCGGACGCGCCTGGATGCGGACTGGCCTTTGATCGCGGCCGAGCCCGCCGAAAACGTGGATCGCCGCGTGGCCGCGCACCATCTGGCGTATGTGATTTACACTTCGGGTTCCACCGGCCGGCCCAAAGGCGTCATGGTCGAACACGGCAACGTGCTCAATTTTTTCACCGGAATGGACGCGCGCATTTCGCACGGCCCCGGCTCCACGTGGCTGGCCGTGACCAGTCCGTCGTTCGACATCTCCGTGCTGGAACTGTTTTGGACGCTGGCGCGCGGCGTCAGGATTGTGATCTACGCGGGCGATGAAGCGCCCGGTTCCGCAAGTGCGGATCGCAGGGCGTTTTCAGCAGCGCCGATGGATTTCAGCCTCTTCTATTTTTCATCCGATCAAGTTGACGGCCCGGGCGGCGCTTACCGATTGCTCACCGAGGGCGCGCGGTTTGCTGATGAACACGGGTTCGTTGCGGTGTGGACGCCCGAACGGCATTTCCACGAATTCGGCGGATTGTATCCAAACCCCTCCGTCACCAGCGCGGCGCTGGCCATGATCACCAAGCGCGTGCAAATCCGTTCGGGCAGCGTCGTCGCGCCGCTGCATTCGCCCATTCGCATCGCCGAGGAATGGTCGGTGGTGGATAACCTTTCGAACGGGCGCGCGGCCATTTCGTTTGCGTCCGGCTGGATGCCGGAAGACTTCGCGGTCAGCCCTGCCAATTACGCCCAGCGCAAAGAAATCATGGTCCGCGACATCGAGATCTTCCGCCGGTTGTGGCGCGGCGAACGCGTGCCGCTGCCGGGGCCGCTGGGCAACGACGTGGCGGTCAGGATTTTCCCCCGGCCGGTTCAACGCGAACTGCCGTTGTGGCTGACGGCCTCCGGCAATCCCGAAACGTTTCAGATGGCGGGCAAGCTGGGCATGAATCTGCTGACGCATCTGCTGGGCCAAAGCATCGAGGAAGTGAGCAAAAAGATTGCGCTTTACCGGCAGGCCTGGACGGAGGCCGGACACGCCGGGCGCGGGTGCGTCACGCTGATGCTGCACACGTTTGTGGGCGACAGTTTGGAGTCGGTCAAGGCCGCGGTTCGCGAGCCGCTCATTGAATATCTGCGCAAGTCGGCGGACTTGATCAAAGGCTACGCCTGGGCGTTTTCCGCCTTCAAGCATCATTCCAAATCCAGGGAGGAACTGGACTTCAGCATGCTGTCGAAGGACGAAATGGACGCGCTGCTGGAACATTCCTTTGAACGCTATTTTGAAACCAGCGGACTGTTCGGCACGCCCGGAAGCTGCGTGAAAATCATCGCGGGCTTGAAGGCGAATGACGTGGACGAGGTCGCATGCCTGATTGATTTCGGAGTCGATCAGGAAATGGTGCTGGAGCATTTGAAGCACCTCGAGGTGTTGCACCAGGCGGCGGGCACCGGCGCGGAGGTCCGGCCGGCGGACTATTCGATCGCGACCTTGATCCAGCGCCATCAGGTGACGCATCTGCAATGCACGCCGACGATGGCCGGCATGTTGCTGGCGGAGGAACGGACGCGCGGCGCCTTCACGCGCTTGCAATGCCTGATGATCGGCGGTGAAGCTTTTCCCGCGCCGCTCGCGGCGCAACTGAAAACAATTGTCAAAGGCGAAATCATCAACATGTATGGGCCGACCGAGACCACGGTCTGGTCCAGCACCTACCGGATTTCGTCGGAGCCGGGCCGCATCTCCGTGGGTCATCCCATCGCCAACACCGAGATGTATATCCTGGACCAGAATCTTTTGCCTGTGCCGGTCGGCGTCACCGGCGAATTGATGATTGGCGGCGCGGGCGTGGCGCGCGGTTATCTCGGCCAGTCCGAACTGACCGCCCAACGGTTCATCCATCATCCATTTCAGCACAACGGCGACACCCGGCTTTATCGCACCGGCGACCTCGCCCGGTATCTGCCGACCGGGGATATTGAACTGCTGGGCCGGACGGATCAACAGGTCAAGATTCGCGGCCATCGCGTGGAGCTGGGCGAGATTGAAGCCATGCTGGGCGAGCACCCCACCGTGCACGAGAGCGTGGTCGTGGCCAGGGAAACGGCCAATGGCGACAGGCGCCTGGTGGCTTACGTCATTCCGCGCAACGGACACATTCCGACGCAACGCCAGTTGCGCCAGTATGCACAGGAACGCATGCCCGATCACATGGTGCCGGCACACGTCGTGTTTCTGGCCAAGTTTCCCAAGACGCCCAACCAAAAAATCGACCGCAATGCCCTGCCCGCCCCGGATGCTGACGTGGCCGAAAACCAGGACAGCCTTGAACCGCCCGTGACGGAGGTTGAGAAAACCCTGGCTTTGTTGTGGAGCGAGCTGCTCGATGTTCAGCGCGTTGGCCGGCGGGACAACTTCTTCGAGTCCGGCGGTCACTCGCTGCTGGCCATGCAGCTGGTAAGCCGGGTGCGAACCCGGTTTGGTGTGGACTTGCCGCTGAAGCATTTGTTCGAGCGCCCGACAGTCGCCGGACTGGCCGAGGCCATTGACGCCTTGTCGTGGTCGGCCAGGACGAAATCGCCGGTTCAAGCCGCCCCCGAACGGGAGGAGGTCGAGGTATGAAGATTCTGGATTTTCTGGTCCTGCTCCGTGAACGCGATGTCCGGCTTTGGGTTGACGGCGAACGGCTGCGCTGCAGCGCGCCGCCCGGCGCATTGACGATCGAACTGCAACGCGCCATTCGCGAACGCAAGGACGAGATTGTGAAATTCCTGCGTCTGGCCGACTCCCTCGACCAGCCGCAGCGCGCCCTCGTGCCGTTGCAGCCGCAGGGAAATGCCATTCCCATTTTCGCCGTGGCCGGACACAACGGCGATGTCTTCTGTTTTCGCGCCCTCGCGCGGCATCTCGGCAACGACCAGCCGTTTTTCGGTCTGCAACCACCCGGACTCGACGGCGTTGAAGCGCCGTTGACGCGCGTGGAAGACCTGGCCGCTTGTTTTGCCGCGCAAATCCGCACGGCGCGGCCCGAAGGAGGTTGCGTCATCGCCGGCTACTGCGCGGGCGGAACGATTGCCTTTGAACTGGCACGTCAGCTGGTTCAAAGCGGCGCGCACGTCAGTTTTCTCGCCTTGTTTGGCAGCCCGTTTCCAACGTCCTACCGGTTTTGGCCGCGACTGCGCCAGGATCTTGGCGAGGCGGCGGAGCGCGTGACGCGGCACGCCCGCAAGCTGATGTCGCTGTCGGCGGCGGAACGGAAAAAATATTTCGCCGAACGGCTGCGCAACTTCCAGGCGGAGCGCGCCACCCGGCGCGCCGCCGTGCAGGATCCGGTGTTCGTTTGGCGCGACCAGGTCGGCTGCGCCACGCTGGCGGCCATTCGGCATTATGTGCCGGGCAACTTCTCCGGCCGCGTGCGCTTGTTTTGGCCCGGCAAAGAATGCAATCACACCGCGCTGCTGCAATGGCCGGCCGTCGCGCCGGACATTGAAACATATTTCGGCCCGGCCGGCTGCAATGGCACGGTCATGCTCAACGAGACTTACGCGGCGGCGTTTGCCGAACTCTTCCGCCGTTCCGTGCCAAGAGCGCCGGATAGATCAATTGTCCAGCCCCAGCAGTCCGAGATACCGTCGCCCCGCTGGGAATCAGGCGCCATGAAACCATTGCCCTCTTGAAGCGGGCGGTCAGGCAAAGGAACAAAACCCCTTGGCGGTCAAACGCGATTACACACCATCATGCCGTTTCCATTGGCTCATCCGGCGGCGGTCTTGCCGCTGCGGCGACAATGCCCGCGAAGATTTAATTTTCCCGCGCTCGTCCTCGGCAGTCTCTGTCCCGATATCGGCTACTGCTTCGGCCACCTTCACGTCGCAAGATTTTCCCATCACTTTCTGGCGGGCGGTTTCGGATTCTGCCTGCCGGTGGGACTGTTGCTGGTGCTTCTGTTTTATCGGCTCCGCGGGCCCGTGATTCAACGGTTGCCCGCGCGTTACCGGCGGATTTTTGAGCCGCTCTGCCTGCGTCCCGCCGGTTCGTTTTGGGTCATTGTCATCTCACTGCTCGTCGGCGCGTGGACCCATATTCTTTGGGATTCCCTCACGCATGCCGATGGCTGGCTGGTCGGACATCTGCCCATCCTTCAAACCAGCGTGGGCCCGGGAAACGGGGCGTTCCTGATTTGCGATCTGCTGTATTCCATCAGCACCTTCGCCGGCGTCGCCTGGCTGGCTTGGGTGTATTTAAACTGGCTCGAATGCGCGGCGGGAACGCAACATTGGGTCTGGCCGGGATTCAAATGGATGTCCGTGGTGCTGCTTGCGGCATTCACGCTGCTGCTGTCCTTCGCCGGCCAGGGCCGGTTTTATTCGTTCGAGTTGAAAACCATCGCGCTGCTGAGCGCGCTGCTGGTGGCCGGTTTTTTTTCAGTCACCGGGTGGGCATTGCGCAACCGGCCGACGCCTGAACGGCGGAGTCCGGAGCGACGAGCCGACTGCCATTCCAGCGCTCAATTGGCCAAAGGAAATTAAGTTTCATTTTTTAGTGTTCATCATTCGTCATGCAATCAACCAAATCAAAACCTATGAAAATCGCCATCGTCGGACTTGGTTACGTCGGGCTGCCCTTGTCGCTGCAGTTCACCCGCTCCGAGGTCACTGTTTTGGGGCTGGACATTGACCCGGTCAAGGTGGCTTCGCTGAACCAGGGCACGAGCTACATCAAACACATCGAATCGTCCGCCATCGCCGAGGCGGTGGCGAGCGGACGGTTCAGCGCCAGCAACGACTTCGCGCGCATCCGGGAAGTGGAGGCCGTGATCATCTGCGTGCCCACGCCGTTGAACAAAAACCGGGAGCCGGACATTTCCTTCATCATCAACACCGGCGCGGCCATCGCACCTCATTTGTCGAAGGGAACGCTGGTGACGCTGGAATCCACGACCTATCCGGGCACGACGGACGAGGATTTGCGGGCCGTGCTGGAAACGGGTTCCGGGCTGAAGGCGGGTCGGGATTTTCATCTGGCCTTTTCGCCGGAGCGCGAGGATCCGGGCAACGGCCACAGCAAAGTGGAGCTGATTCCCAAGGTGATTGGCGGTTACACGCCCGTTTGCCTGGAGCGCGCCAAGGCGGTTTATGGCCAAGCCATCCAGACGCTGGTGCCGGTTTCCTCGTGCCGCGTGGCGGAGGCGACCAAGCTGCTGGAAAACATCTTCCGCAGCGTGAATATCGCGCTGGCGAACGAGCTGAAACTGATCTATGGCGCGATGGGCATTGACGTTTGGGAAGTCATCCAGGCCGCGAAAACCAAGCCGTTCGGCTTCATGCCATTCTATCCGGGACCGGGCTTGGGCGGCCATTGCATTCCGATTGACCCGTTCTATCTGACGTGGAAGGCGCGCGAGTTTCTGCAAAACACCCGGTTCATCGAACTGGCCGGCGAAGTCAACACCGCGATGCCGCTGTATGTGGTAAACCGCACGGCGGAGGCGCTCAACGCCCGGCGCAAGGCGGTGAACGGCAGCCGCGTGCTGGTCGTCGGCCTGGCATACAAACCGAACGTGGACGATGATCGCGAATCGCCCAGCTACGTCCTGATGAATCTCCTGGAGGAACGCGGCGCAGACGTGGCCTATTACGATCCTTATGTGCCGGTCATCCGCCCGACCCGCGAACATCCGGATTGGGCGGGAACGCGGTCGGTGAACTGGGATGCCGACACGCTGAAGCGGTTTGATGCGGCCATCGTCGCGACGCATCATCAGGCGATCAACTTCCAGGAACTCGCCGACTGGGCGCCGTGCATCGTGGACACGCGCAACGCCATGGCCGCCGCCAAAACCAAGCCGGACCAGGTTTGGAAAGCGTGAACCCACAGCACTCGCCGGCAGTATTATTGAGCCTTCCATTCGCGATTGATCTATGTGAGGCATCATCGGCTATGTCGGGAAAAAGGTGGCTTCACCCATCCTGCTGGAGGGACTGCGGCGGTTGGAATATCGCGGTTACGACAGCGCGGGCGTGGCAGTGCTGGACAAGACGGGTTTGGTGGTCCGAAAAAAATCGGGGAAAATTAACGAAGGCATCGCGCGCCTGTTGAATTCCGAACCGGCCGTCGGCAATCTTGGCATCGCGCATACGCGCTGGGCGACGCATGGCGTGCCGTCCGACAGGAATTCCCATCCGCATCTAGACGCTTCCGGCAAAATCGCGGTCGTCCATAACGGCGTCATTGAAAATCATGAGGCGCTCAAACAAAGACTGGCGCGCGCCGGCCACAAATTCAATTCGGACACGGAAGTGCTGGCCCATCTTATTGGCGGCCATTATGAAAAGCGCCGTGCCAGCAATGGACACAATGGTGACGCGCTCACGCAAGCTGTTTGCGATGCGCTGCGCGAAGTCGTCGACACCTACGGCCTCGCGGTTATCAGCGCAGACTTTCCGGAAGTTATGGTCGGCGCGCGGCGCGGTTCGCCGGTCATCATCGGCATCGGCAACGGCGAGCATTTTGTCGCCAGCGACGCCAACGCAATCGTCGGACACACGAAAAAAGTGGTTTATCTGAACGACTACGACGTGGCGAACGTGACGCCGGAACATTTCGACGTGCAAAATCTCGGCACGGACACGGCGAACGTGCAGACCAGCAAATGGAATTTTTACACGGAGACGCGACGCGCGGCCAGCACGCGCACTTTATGCTAAAGGAGATTTACGAGCAGCTGCAGCCGGTCTTGAACGAGCTGCGCGGATGCATGGATTTCGATGCCGCCTCGGCCATTGCCGTCCGCCAAGTGCGCTTGGCAACCTCCGGGTCGGTGGCCGTCAGCTATGTCCGAGCGATTTGCAGGTTAAGCACGGGTTGGCGGTGGGCCTCTTTCTTGGAATGGAGGATCGCAAGCGCCTCGGCTTCGTCCTTGGTGCGCAAGCTATGCCGTTTGCCCGTGGTGGTGTCTTCGGAGTAAAAAACTCCGGCTCGCCGAAACAGGATGAATTTCGATTTCATAGACTGGTTCTCTGAATCGAGAAACCAGTCCGGTTTCAGTCGCGTTTAAGAACGCGAGTTTCGGCGAGTTTCAGCAAATACTGGCAGGTAGTGGCGAATTGTAAGAGCGCTCGCCGGTTTACTGACAGTTTCACTGACAGTGGCCTTCCCAACCTTCGTTTGCCCTAATAAAACCAACTGTTTTAAGTTGGAGGCGAGGGTCGGAATCGAACAGAATTCAGGAGTTTTCTCAAAACTCATTACTCCGCAATTACCACCCAACCCCCAGAGGCGTACAGCCTCATAACTAACGAACGCCAATGGAATCAGGCGTTTTCGTGTGTTTGTCAAGCACTCGACATTACGCATCCAATACCGATCAACTACTCACCCATTACACTTTTATCACTCGTTCACTGGCACTTTCACTGGCAATTGGGTTGTATCAGTTTGCTTTCAGCTTTGCCGCGATGCCCGCGACGTGCTTACCCTGAAAACGGGCCATCGTCAGTTCCTTGACGCTAGGCAGGCGAGAACCATCAGGAGTTGCAATTGTTCCAGCCCCGTACGGACTGCCCCCGCGCACTTCGCTAATATCCATCGTCTCAGGAATGGCGTAAGGCAGACCCACGTAAATCATGCCATGATGCAGCAAAGTGGGAATGGAGGTGAGAATGGTTGACTCATTCCCACCGCCTGTGCCAGTGCTGGTAAAAACGCTGCCAACTTTTCCAATGAGGGCGCCCTTGAGCCACAAACTTCCCGTCTGGTCGAGAAAGTTCCGCATCTGTCCGGCCATGTTCCCGAATCTCGTGGGAGTGCCAAAGATGATGGCATCGTATTGCGGAAGTTCATCCGGCGTCGCAAACGGCGCCTCCTGCTCAAGCTTCGCCCCGTATTGCCTGGCCACTTCGGGCGGCATCGTATCGGGAACGCGCTTTATCACCACATCGGCATTCGCAGAGCGAACGCCTTCGGCAACGGCCTTGGCCATGATTTCGATGTGGCCATACATTGAGTAATACAGGACGAGTATTTTTGTCATGATGTGTTTCCTTGTTCTTGGTTAATCTTTCTGCACCAAATCTTTTACGCCGTTGGGAAACATTGCGCGTGCGACTTCCACGGTGTCGCAAAATTCCCGCAGGAGCTTTATCCTTCCGTTTTCGGCAACGAGCCGGCCTCCGTAAAGCTGCCGGTAGCGGCGGCCCGTGTTTTTAATTACAGCGTCCACCTCGTATTCACCTGAGACGTGATTTTCGTCTTCACCAGGGAAGATTTGGATGTTCTTAAACTTAAAATTTTCAGCGCCATCCATGACGGGGGCAAAAAACCGCTTCAAAGCCTCCGGTCCCTGATAGCGGATCGGAAGGTTGACAGACCCGAAATAGGGAAATTCAATTCCACCATCGTCCGCGAATAACGCTATCGCCTTTTCCATCTCGCCTGCGGAAATGGCAGCGAGGTATGTTTCGAGGAGTTGCCTTGCTGTTTTCATATTTTTCAGATTTTCGGGTTGTGAGTTGATCTGGATACGGTGCTTAATGCGGCTTGGCGGTTTTCTTCCTCGAACGAGCATCGGATTGCGGCTCTCTTCCACGCTTCGCCGCTTCCATCAGTTCCCTTTCCGCTTGCAACCAGTGAAGCTCGTGATCACCGTGCCCGCCGCCGTTCTCAAGCCAGATGTGATACGCGCGCTCCTCAATCTTTCCCCGCAAGCCCGCATCCGGAATTTCACCGTTGTTTTCGTTGGCATTTGCACTTGTTTTCATCTGGCACCACGTTTTTTGCATTTCGTCCACTCTGCGGACTTTTCCCAAACTATTCATAAAGACGCTAAAATTGGCTAATGCCGTGTTTTTGGTGTTGCTCATACTTTTGGTAATACCTAACGTGCAATCAATGGAACTTCGGCACCTGCGATATTTCGCCGCTGTCGCCGCTCACGGGAGCTTTAGCCGGGCGGCAAACCAGTTGCACCTGACGCAACCGGCCTTGAGCCGCCAGGTAAAAAACTTGGAAGAAGAAATTGGCATTGCTCTCATAGTTCGCGGCCAAAACGCCATTTCCCTGACTTCGGCAGGGGAGGCCTTTTACGAAGAAGCGAAGGATATTCTGGCTCGGGTGGACGTCGCGGTGCGAAGAATCAAAACACGCCCGCCAGGAGAGAAGCTACGCATTGGGTATGTTCATTCCCTCACTGCCGGGATCATGCCACGGGTCGTTGAGCGCTTCCAGTCTAACAACAAGGATGTTTTTCTTGAGCTCTCCGATCTCACGACCGAGACGATGTGGCAAAGAGCCGCCGCTGAACAAATTGACATCGCAATCCTTCCCAAAAGTTTGGAAGCGCGCTTCAAAGGGTTTCAATGGGTGGAACTGCAACGGCTCGCACCAGTGCTCGTGGTTTCGAAAAAAAACCCGCTCGCAAAATTGACTAAGATTCATCCCGAAAAGCTTCGTGATAAAATGCTGCTCGGCTTGGGCGCTGACAAGTACCCGGAATATGTTCCGCGACTTCAAGCCATTCTCAAGCCATTTGGAGTTAAGCCGCAATTGCTCAATCACACCTCAGAAGACATTGCCGCGCTGTTCATCGCCCTTGAGGCACAGGCAGGCATGGCTGTTTTAACGGAGGGCGTTTTGCCCATGCTTCCCGCAACCCTCACAGTGATCCGCTTCTCACCCGAACTAGCTCCGCTCCTGATTGCAGCGGGGACACCAACGCTCCGGCCCAATCCGCATTCCGAGGACTTCCTAAAAATCCTGTTGGAGGAAATAAATAGATACGCCCGTCGCAAAAAATAGCAAGTTGGCCGAGGTGCAAATCGCCACGGTCCGCAATCAAGTCTTGCGTTCCTTGTTTGCCGACTTGGAGAACTCCAGCGTCTTCAAGCCTGTTCCCCTCCACGATCCCAACGAATTTGTACGTGAACAAATCCTCGGCTGAGAACAAACAATTGTTATGAAGGCTCAAATTCCTGAAATTATCGAAATTTATTTTCGGGCAAGCAACGCCAACGATGTCGAAACATTAGTATCCTGCTTTTCAACCGATGCGATTGTTATTGACGAGGATGAAACTCATCGGGGCACCGCCGCCATCAAGGGATGGAGTGTAAATGTGAGAAAGAAGTATGAATTCAAGGCTGAGGTTCTGCGAGCGATTGAGAAACCAGGTGCTGTCGTTGTGACGGCGAAACTCTCCGGAACATTTCCAGGAAGTCCCGTCGACTTGGATTTCAAATTCACGCTTAAGGGAAAACAGATCTCGTCGCTGGAGATCGGTTAGCAAGCGTCGGCATCGAGACTGTAGAATTTCGGGGATCAACTCGCAGCGAAACTCCTCGAACCTCATTGGCTGCCCGTAGCGCGGAATATTTCAATCAGAGGATGTTTAGCGCTTGGATTTATTGGCCTCATTTTCGTAAGCTCGAAGAATCCCGATAACCATCGGCCCAAATTTTTTCTTCAACTCTGCGCATCGCGTCGAGTTCTTGAGTTCAACGCCTTTTCGTTCGCTACGGATCAGGCCGGCTTCCCGAAGAATCTTGAAATGTTGCGACAGTGTGGACTTGGGAAGCTTTAAGTTGCCATTGGACAAAAAGGCGGTGCAGTTCATGGCGCAGTCAGCCTGTGCCAGTTCTGCGTAGATGCGGACGCGGACGGGATCGGAGAGGGCATACAGAATGCCCGGCACGGTTATTTCATTCAAAGCCGGATGATAAAGTGGCCGCATAAAAAAACATTATCACGATTTGACAATATAGTCCAGTTGTTCAATGTTACTGAACAATGGAACTAAATGGCTGCGTGAAACCACCGGTTCAACCGCAAACATGAAAAAAAAAACATGCAAACATCAGCAGGAACCGCCGCGGGCAAATTGAATGGGAAGGTCGCCGTCATCACGGGTGGCACTGAAGGAATAGGCTTTGCTGCGGCACGACTCTTCGTCAGGGAAGGCGCGTTTGTCTTCATTACAGGCCGCCGCCAGAAGGAATTGGACGAGGCCGTGAAGGCGATCGGAAGCAATGTGCATGGCGTTCAGGGAGACATTGCGAATCTGGCCGACCTGGACCGCCTCTACGATACCGTCAGCAAGTTGAAGGGGCGGATCGATGTGCTTTTCGCCAACGCTGGCGTCGCTGAATTCTCTCCGTTGGCAAAGGTCACGGAGGCGCATTTCGACAAACTTTTTAATATCAATGTGAAGGGAACGCTGTTCTCCGTGCAAAAGGGTCTTCCGCTCTTGAATGATGGTGGTTCCATCATTTTGACGGGCTCCGTTGCGGGTTCCAAAGGAACGGCTGCGTTCGGTGTTTATGGAGCGACAAAAGCGGCGCTTCGATGCTTTGTGCGCGGCTGGACCGTGGAACTCAAGGACCGGCGAATCCGCTCAAATGTCCTGAGTCCTGGGCCAACCGATACTCCGGTCATTGATCAACAACCCCCGGACGCCATCGCTAGGATTGTGTCCACCATCCCGATGGGACGCATGGGCACGCCAGAAGAAATCGCCAAGGCGGCTTTGTTCCTAGCGTCGGATGATTCCAGTTTCGTCACGGGCATTGAACTGTTTGTTGATGGCGGCAGGGCACAAATCTAATCAACTCTTTTTAAGGAAAACTAAAACTATGAAAACTCAACCTTCCTTCATTGACCTGACACAACGTCCGCCCCGGAGTTTTCGCGCTCGTTTGGGCAACTACGTCATTCTGGCGCGCATGCTCGACAAAGGCCGGGCGACCCTCGCCAGGAAAAACGGCGATTACAAATACAATTCCGGCACCGACCAGCACCTGACCAAGTTTTTGGGTTTCGATCCCAAGGCCCTTTTGAAACAATTGGCCGCCGGCAAAGGTGACGGCGAAATCCTTGAATGGGTTCAAACCCATTCCAAAACGCCGCGCGCGCCGTGGGAAATCGAAGCATGGTCTGCATTCATGGAAAAACGCGGGCCGGACAGCGACGCGGAAACGCTCGAACTTTTTGCCGGATATGTCGCGGAATTTAGCAAGACCCGCGAGGACATCAAAACATGGTTTGACGCCATCGAACTCGATGACTACGTCAGCTTCGGAGGAAAAGCGTAAATCCCGTTACGACCCAATCGTCAAAATCAACATGAAAGGCATTTTATGCGACAATTGCAACTATTGGCTCACGGCAAACCTTCGGATGTCATACAACTGAACACGGTCGCCGAACCCCCTCTTGGCCAGGAGGATGTTCTCATCTCGTTGGAGGCGGCCCCGCTTAATCCATCGGACTTTCTGCTGGTCCGTGGGATGTACGGCGTCCAGCCAACCTTCCCATCCCCGGTCGGTGCGGAAGGTGTTGGCCGAATCACCCAAATGGGCTCGAAGGTTGATCGTGCTTTGCAGGGTAAGCGAGTCCTCATTCTGCCGACATACGAGCAAGGCACGTGGGCAGACCGCGCTGTTGTCCCGGTGCGCAACATCGTGCCAATAAGCGATGAAGCAGACCCCCTGCAACTGTCGATGATTGGGATCAATCCCGCCACTGCCTATCTCTTGCTAAGCCGATATGTTTCTCTGATGCCCGGCGACTGGATTGGTCAAACGGCAGCCAACTCAGCCATGGGAGAGTACGTCATCAAGCTGGCGAAGCTCGCAGGGGTCAAAACACTGAACGTCGTCCGTCGGCAAGAGGCCGCCGAACAAGTCCGCCGGTTCGGAGGCGACTGTGTCGTCCACCAGGGCGACGACCTGCAAAAGGACATTGAGCGGGCTCTTGATGGCGAGAGACTTAGCCTCGTCCTCGATACGGTCGGAGGAACTCCGGTCGGGGAATTGGCCAAGGCGCTCAAGCCCGGCGGCTCGGTTGTTGTTTGCGCCCTTCAAAGTGGGGAGTTCCCAGCCATTTCTCCCAAAGACCTTATCTACCGTGGTCTTGGCTTGCACGGATTCTGGCTCATCAATTGGATTCGCAACGCGCCGCGTGCAGAGATCAAGGAGATTTACCAGAAACTGGGCGCCTTGGTAGCTGATGGATCGCTCTCCGCGGCAGTCGAGCATGTGTATCCGCTCGAACAGTTCAAGGACGCATTCGAGCATTCGTTGAGATCGAATCGAGACGGAAAAATACTGTTCAAATTTGGTGGCAGCAACACGGCACATCACAAAAAATGAAAAATACATGAGCAATAACAATGGACAAAAACTGGCGGGCAAGGCCGCAGTAATCACCGGCGGTTCGCGCGGAATAGGCGCGGCGATTACCAAGCGACTGGCAGCCGACGGGGCAAGCGTGGCGTTTACTTACAGCAAGGGCGCTGATGCGGCCGCTTCGGTCGTGACGGAGATCGAGCGTCGCGGCGGAAAGGCAATCGCGATTCAGGCGGATGCTGCCGATGCCGAGGCCGTCAAGGCCGCGGTCGAAAAGACCTTCGCGACCTTCGGCCGACTGGATATCCTGGTGAACAATGCCGGCACGGCCATTCCGAAGCCGTTCGAGGAAGCAATGCTGGAGGAGATGGATCGCGTGATTGACATCAACAGTGCCTGACTTCGGACGGCGTCCTCCCCATGGGTTTTTAGCAGCAGCTCGAGTTGCGCATTTAACCCGGTCAGTTTATCTCTTTGCTGCTCCGTCTCCAGCCGCTTCTCCGTTAACGATTTTTCAGCAGATCCCAGAGTTTTACCCGCGCACTCATAAATGGTTTTGCTTTCGGTTTCCTGTTCTTCATTCTCGCTTAATTTTTTCTCCAACGCCTTCGCAGAGGATTTGGCGTTAGCTTTATCTTCCGGAGCTGACACATCTGACGCAACCGCCGTGAGACGTTCGACGCTGGCATTGGCGGCGGTGAGTTCATTTAAGGCATTTTGTAGTTCTTCGGCGATATCCTCCGCTCCCATTCCGTCCAGTTCGGCCTGGGCGGCTTTAATTTGGGAGCTGATCTCGTCACGGCTCGCATGAGCTTCCACCGCCTCTTTCGTGGATTGAATTCCCATTGAATCAAGAAAGTCCTGGAGAGCTCTTAAAGTCTCGGCTTCGGTCTGGCGCGCCTCGGCGAGACTGGTGCCAGCCCGGAATCGAACAAGCACACGCCGCACAAGCCTTCCGGCCCGAACCCGCCCAGCGGCCCGCCACAGCGCGGACACACCCGCCTAGCGGGCTCCACGATCGTGGATGGCGTTTTGATGGTATTCATCTGCTGCGTTACTACGGGAAAACCCGGGAATTGTTACGCGGCCGCCAATAACCGCACCAAACGCAAAGGGGCGCGGACTTCAGTCCGCTTCACCATCCACACCAACAGCACGTGCGGGAGATCCGAGGCAGTGCGGCGTCTCGGCGGAATAAATTCCGCGCTCCAGTTTGCCTGTCCGTTGGCCCGGCCCTTCTCTGTGCGCTTTGCGTTCTTTGCGGTTCAGCCATCAACTGCTCAACAGCGATCGCAGGTGCCGCAACTCTGCGTCCAATTCTTCGGGTGAGGAAACCGTCTTCAACACTTCCAGCCGCAACTGTTCGCGAAAACGGTTCCGCAAACGATGCACCGGCACCTTGAGCGCGTTTTCCTCGACTTTCAATCGCGCCGCCACTTCCGCATAAGTGCCAGGATTCCCATCGCCCCACACGAAGGACTTGAATTGAGCGAACTCGGCATCACACCCGGCCTGAGCATACTCCACGCCCAATTGATTCAACACGTTTTCCAACAGTATCCCGGCCCAACGTTTCTCGTAAATCCGGTCGGGCGTCAGATTTTCCGCTGGCTCATGGCGGTAGCGTTCTTCGGGATCATAGTCGTCCCAACTGATGATCCGTTGTCCCCCGCCGCGTTTTTGGGTGCGGAGCTTCTCCCATTCATCGGCGAGGAAATGTTTCAGCGAGGTCAGGAGAAAAGAACGAAACCGGCCCCGCTCCGGGTCGGCGCGTTCCAGATATTTGCGTTCGAGAAAGCGGGCGAAGAACTGCTGGGTCAAATCCTGCGCGTCCTCCGGCCCCCCAGCCCAGCCGCCGCACATGAATGTAGAGCGGATACCAATAGGCACGGCACAAGGTTGCGAGGGCTTCCGTCGCCTGGGGCGAGTCGTTCTCGCCCGCCTGAAGCACGAGACTCCAGTGAGTGGTGTCGAACACCGCCACCCGACTCCCGTTTTCCGGCTCCGCAGGTTTATCCCTGGCCATAAATTGCGCTTCGGTTCGTGTATTAAATAGCTTATTGTACATATTTGGAAATCTAATTCGCGCTGGAATAGGAACCAAGGCTGTCTGGCTCAGAGGGAAATGCCACGGTTGGCTCCACCATTTTCAATGCATCGAGTCTTGCACCGATGAGATTCGAGCCGCTTAGGCTCCACCATTCTAAACCGCCCGCCAATGTTGATTCAGTTCAATGTTGGCGGGATTTTGATTAATTGGGACAGCCGCAGCTGGACTTTCGGGCCGAGTCTTTCGCTGCCGATTTTCACGGGCGGACGCAACCGGGCGAATTACAAATTCGCGCAGGCGGCCTTTCAAGAATCCACCGCGCTATATCGCCAGCTGGTGCTGGTGGCCTTTGGGGAAGTGGAGAACAGCCTTTCGGGGATTTATCATTTCGCCGTCCAGGCCGAGGCCACGCAACGCGCCGTCATCAGCGCCCGCCGCGCCACCGAACTGACCACCGACCGCTATCCATGAACTTGTGGCGGGTATCGCACCTGTCAAAAATCCACTGGCGAGCGTAAATAAAGATGAAGGCCGTTAAAATAACCGGGTGCTTTTTATGAGCGAGTGCTCGATTTGAACAGCTCAATTCTGGTTTATTTTGACTTTTCATCCGCTGAAAAATGAGACTAAATGAAATTGCGGATCATCATTTCATACCGTAAATATTCTTCCGAAGGGATGGATATGGGTTACCGAACGGTCGCGGGTGATGATATGACTAACTGTCTGCAACACATTAGGAGAGTCTGTGAATGAGACGATCGAATTTTTGGTTCGCCATGGTGCCATGGTCCTGTTCGCGGTGGTTTTTGTCGAACAGGTGGGGGTTCCCCTGCCTGCGGCTCCGTGGTTGCTAGCCGCAGGTGCTTCGGTCGGTTCAGGCAAAATGAATTGGGCGGTGGCGCTCTGCGCCGCCACGGTTGGCTCGTTGTTGGCCGATTTGATCTGGTTTTATCTGGGCCGCTACCGGGGCCAACAGGTCTTAAGCCTGCTCTGCCGCATCTCATTGGAACCGGACTCGTGCGTTCGCCGAACCCAGAACCTTTATACGCGATACAAGATGCGAGGAGTTGTGTTGGCGAAATTTATCCCTGGCTTGAGCACGCTGGCGCCGCCGCTGGCCGGTAATTCCGGTGCAAGCACTTTGCGGTTCCTTTTCTTTGATGGCTTGGGTTCGTTGCTTTACGGGGGAAGTTTTATCGTTTTGGGAGTTTTATTCAGCCACCAATTGGAGCAGATCATCAATGCGCTTGCCGGTCTGGGGCATGGTGCGCTGGGTGTCGTTGTTGGATTGGCTGCACTTTACGTCGGCTACAAGTATTTTCAGCGACAACGCTTGTTGAGCGAGTTGCGAATGGCAAAGATCACCGTGGATGAACTGCATCAAAAACAGGAGGCTGGTGAAACCCCCATTATTCTGGATCTTCGCTCTCAGATCGAACTTGAGCAGGACTCTTCACTCATTCGCGGCGCATTTCACATGACCATGGATGAGGTGCAGCTCCGTCATGAGGAGATTCCCCGCGACCGGGATATCATTCTCTATTGTTCCTGCCCGAACGAAGTGAGCAGTGCGCGCGTCGCCTTGCAACTCCACCGTAAAGGCATTTTGAGAGTCCGGCCTTTGTTGGGGGGAATCGATGCCTGGCGGGAACGTAATTACCCGACGGAACCTCGCAGCGAGAAGCGGGCCTTCGATGTTGGCCTGGAAAGCAAGGGGCCTCCCCTGTCGGAAAATAGTTGAGATAAACGGCAGCTTTGAAATAGTGTCATCAGATGGAGTAAAATATCTATGAAAACAAAATCCCTTGAAAAATCGAAGCGTCCGACTTTTGTCATTCGCGTTCACCTGACGGACGGTTCGGTGGAATCCTTCGCGCAAACGGACGCGATTGAGGCGCAAAAGCTCTGGGACAAAATCGAGCCATCACGTTTGTTCGCCGCATCGCGGCTGGTTATCGCAGGTGAATATTCCAAGTCGGTCTTCGTCACCGCCCACATTCTGCGGGTGGATTTCATCCAGGAAACCAACGAGTGCTGGCAGTTTCCCGGCGGTTTCTCGGATGTGGTGGAGCTGTCGGAAGAGGATTTCAGAAAGAACGCGCATTTGGATGAACCGGAACTCATGGCAGCGCGGGAGCAGCCCACGCCGGTCGGTGACCTCCTCGTATCGTTTCTCAAGCTGCAGATCACCGGAGCCAGGCCGCTCTATTTGATGATTGAATTTCCGGTGAAGCTGCCGGCCGAGAATCAGTCATTCATGCAATTCATGCTGTCGAAGAGTGGATTGCATATGCGGTTGTGCGGCGGCGGCATCGGCGTAATCAACCTCGCGCATCTCGCGGGTTACACCGTTTATCCCGGTGTGGCGCAGGTTCCCGCCGACAGCTGGGTTGCCGAACCACTACCTGAGAACTGACGCACACCGTTATGGCCAAACCTGTGATCTGGACAGTGGATGATGACCCGGACGTATTACGGGCTGTTGAGCGCGATTTGCGCCATCAATATGGTGATCGTTACAAAGTCATCTCCGCCGATTCCGGCGCGTCCGCGCTTGAATCGGTGAAGCGATTGAAATTGCGCAATGAACCCGTGGCGCTGTTTCTCGTAGATCAGCGAATGCCGCGCATGTCTGGCGTGGAGTTCCTGGAAAAGGCGATCGAGTTTTACCCGGATGCCAAACGCGCGTTGTTGACGGCTTATGCGGACACCGACGCCGCTATTCGCGCCATCAACAGCGTGCAGATCGATCATTACTTGATGAAGCCTTGGGATCCTCCGGAAGAACGGCTCTTTGGCGTGGTGGATGATCTGCTCGATGACTGGCAGGCGTCTTATCGTCCGGTGTTTGAAGGCGTGCGCGTGATCGGCCATCGCTGGTCGCCCCAGTCCAATGAGATCCGTGACTTTCTGGGGCGCAACTTTGTGCCGCATCAATGGCTCAACATCGAGACGGATGAAAGCGCCAAACAGCTTCTCGCCACCACTGGCAGCGCCGCCGCGTCATTGCCAGTGGTTGTCTTTCCAGACGGATCCTTTCTGGTGAATCCTTCCACTGCTGAAATCGCCCGGAAACTCGGATTGAAGACCAAGGCGGAATGTCCCTTCTACGATTTGGTGGTCGTCGGCGCCGGCCCGGCCGGTCTGGCCGCGGCAGTTTACGGAGGCGCCGATGGCCTGCATACGTTGTTGATTGAACGGGAGGCTCCCGGCGGGCAGGCGGGCCGGAGCTCGCGTATCGAAAACTACCTGGGCTTTCCCGCGGGACTCAGTGGTTCGGATCTCGCCCGGCGCGCAGTTGCGCAGGTGCACCGTTTTGGCGTGGAAATCCTCGCGCCGCAGGAAGCCACCGGCGTCCGGATTGAAGGCTCAACCCGTGTGCTGACGCTATCAGACGGGTCGGAGATTGGCTGCCGCGCACTGCTGATCGCCAGCGGCATTGCCTTCCGAAAACTGAATGTGCCGGGATTGGATAAACTGAATGGCGCCGGGGTTTATTACTATGCACCCATGTCCGAGGCGTTCTCATATAAGGACGGGGACATCTATATCGTCGGCGGCGCCAATTCAGCGGGCCAGGCTGCGATGTATTTTTCCAAATTCGCCCGCCAGGTCACGATGCTGGTGCGTGGCGATTCCTTGTCGGACACCATGTCGCAGTATCTCGAAAATCAGATTGCCGCGACAAAAAACATCACCGTGCGGATCAACGCCAGTGTCATCGCGGTGGAAGGCGAGGACCGTTGCGAGAAAATAACCATTCAAAACAACAAGACCCGGGAACAGGAAATCGTGTCCGCCAGTGCGCTGCTGATTTACGCGGGGGCGATTCCCCGCACCGACTGGCTCGCAGGAATCGTGGAACGCGATGCGCAGGGCTACCTGATCACCGGCCAGCATCTGATGCGCGAGGGGCGACGTCCGAAGGGATGGCTGGCGGATCGTGATCCGCTCTATCTTGAAAGCAGCGTTCCCGGAATTTTTGTTGCCGGCGATGTTCGCCATCGGTCCGCCAAAGGCGTCACGTCCGGCGTCGGCGAAGGAGCGATGGCCGTGAAGCTGGTTCATGAATATCTTGGCCTTTTATGATTACAGATCCGGCCACGCTCCAGCAGGTCCGTTCCACTCCGCTCTTCTCGGAGTTGGACAGCACGCACCTCAGCTGCATCGAGCCGGGCGACATCATCAACCTGGCCAACGGGACCGTTTTGATTTCCGAAGGTGAACGATCCCCGTTTTTCTTTGTGGTTCTCGAAGGCGAAATTCGTCTCTCGCGGACCTATGATCGTCAGACGGTTCTGATGGGCGTCATCAAGTCTGGTGAATACACCGGGGAAATCACGCTTCTGCTGGACATTGCCTGGATGGCGACGGCGCGGGTGGGAAAACCAGCCAAGTTGTTCCGGCTCGGCCAGGAGGATTTCTGGCACATGATGGGCACCTGCCGCTCCGTCGCCCGGAAAATTTTTTATAGTGCGGCGAACAAGGTGCGCAACCTGGAAGGCTATTCGCTGCAACGGGAAAAGCTCACCTCGCTTGGCACCATGGCGGCGGGCCTGGCGCACGAACTCAATAATCCGGCGGCGGCGGCACGCCGGGCGGCCGCACATCTGCAGGAAACCACCGACAAAATCCAGACGCTCCTTTGTCAACTGACGCGAACGCTCGAACACGAACAGATGCGGCATATGGTGACTGCGTCACAGGATGCTTTGGAGCGTTTGAAGCTGGCGCCAGCACTTGACCACCTTGAACGCAGCGATCGCGCAGATGCCATTGCCATCTGGCTCGAAACCCATGGCGTGGCGGCGGCCTGGGAAATCGCTCCGGTCTTCGTCAACGCCGGCGTGGACATCGCCTGGCTCGAGGAATTCGCGGGCAAGCTTCCGCCAGCAAACCATCCGGAGGCCCTGGGCTGGCTGGAGGCCCGCTTAAGCTTGAAATCGCTGATTGGCCAGGTCGAGCAAAGTGCCGGACGGATTTCGGAACTGGTCAAGGCGGTCAAATCCTATTCCCGCATGGATCAGTCTGCGATGCAAGAGGTGGACATTCATGATGGCTTGGAGAGCACGTTGACCATGTTGGGCCACAAATTGAAAAGCATCACGCTCATTCGGGCGTATGATCGATCCGTGCCGCGCATCATGGCTTACGGCAGCGAACTCAACCAAGTCTGGACCAATCTGATTGATAACGCGATTTATGCCGTTAATGGCACCGGCAAAATTTGCATTGGAACCTGCCTGGAGGATAATCAATTGGTTGTCGAAATTGTGGACAACGGTGCCGGCATTCCCCCGGAGATCCAGCCGCATCTGTTCGAGCCGTTTTTTACGACCAAGCCGGTGGGCACCGGCACCGGCCTGGGCCTGATCATCAGCAATCGCATCGTGGCCGATCGTCATGGCGGCGAAATCGAATTTGAGTCCAAGCCGGGCGAGACCCGATTCAAAGTCCGTCTGCATCTGGCTCGTCCCGCAGACCCTGTGAAATGAATAGTGCTGCCACAACGGATTTGGAAACCGACGTGCATTGGATGCCGGATGGTTCCGCCCGGGTCGTGCTTCGTGGCTGGCTGACCACACAGACCACCGTGGATTGCTGGCATCAACTGGAGCGCGACTTGCGGGGCGCAAAAATCACCACCCTCGAAGTGGATGCGAGCGGTCTGCAATTGTGCGGCGGTGCGGGCCTTGCCTTGCTCCGCTACCTTAACATGGGGAAGATGACGCCGCACGCCAGCGTTTCGGTGACCGGCCTGGGGACAGAGCTGGACCAGATGTTTCGCGGATTCACGGCGGAAGACTACGAAGCTTTTCGTCCATCAGTGAAGCTCAAATGCCAATCGTTGCCCGCAGAGACGGGAGCCGCCGTCAGACAAACCGCCGCCGATTTACGCGAGGTGGTGGCGTTCATCGGCGAAATCGTGGGCAAGCTGCCAACAACCCTTTGGAACCGTAAACGTATGCGCTGGCCGGAAGTGCGCCGGGTGTTTGAGCTGGCCGGCGCAAATGCGGTGCCCATCACTTCGCTGATCAGTGTGCTGGTCGGACTGATCATCGCCTTCGAGGCGGCCGAGCAATTGGCCAAATTTGGCGCCCAAATCTACGTGTCCAACATGATCGGACTGGTGATGGTGCGGGAACTCGGGCCGTTGCTTGCGGCCATCATGCTGGCGGGCCGTTCCGGGTCGGCGTTTGCGGCGGAAATTGGAACGATGAAGGTGAATGAGGAATTAAACGCACTGGAAACGTTCGGCCTCGATCCGGTCCGGTTCCTGGTTATCCAACGCATCACCGCCGGGATTATGCTGACACCACTGCTGACATTTTATGCCACTTTGATGGGACTCTTGGGCGGGATAATGGTCACGCTTGGCCTCGGCTTTCCGCTTTCGCTGATCATCAGCCAATTGGCGTCCACCGTTCATCTGAGTGATGTCGCCCTGGGCATTGTCAAGGGCGTGGTCTTTGGTGCGATTGTCTCCGGAGTCGGTTGTTTGCGTGGCCTGCAAACGCAGCAGGGACCGAGTGCCGTCGGCGTTTCCACCACGCGCGCGGTTGTGACCAGCATCCTGTTGATTGTCATCGCCGACGCCGTTTTCTCAATCCTCTTCTATGCCCTGAAGTCATGAGCCAGGAAACTGACATCATCATCTCGGTGCGTGGCCTCAAAATCGGCTACGGTGAGAGTGTCATTCTCAAGGATATCAATTTCGAGGTCCGGCGCGGTGAAGTGTTTGTGATTCTCGGCGGTTCGGGCTCCGGGAAAAGCACCTTGCTGAAAACGCTCATCAGTCTGTATGCCCCGCTTGCAGGGGAGGTCTTGATTTCTGGACATAATCTGGTGACGGCTGATGACGACGAACGCATGGTGCTGCTCCGAAAAATTGGCGTTCTCTATCAAGGCGGCGCGTTGTTTGGTTCCATGACGTTGCTGGAGAATGTGCGGCTGCCGCTGGATGAATTGACGGGGCTGCCTGAACCATTGAAAGAGTTAATCGCCCTCTCCCGGTTGAAACTGGTTGGTCTTGGTGATGCCGCGCAAAAGATGCCGGCAGAACTGAGCGGCGGCATGCAAAAGCGAGCGGGCATCGCCCGCGCCATGGCGCTGGATCCACAAATCCTTTTCCTCGACGAACCTTCCGCCGGACTGGATCCAGTGACCTCCGCCGGACTGGATCAATTGATCATTGATCTGGCACATCATTTCGGAATCACCTTTGTTATCGTCACCCACGAACTCGCCAGCATTTACAATATCGCCAACCGCTGCATCATGCTCGATGGCCGGGCGCGAACGATTATCGCCGAAGGCAAGCCGGCCGAACTTCGAGCCCAAGCTTCCGACCCGTGGGTGCGCCAGTTTTTTAACCGCGAGCCGGACGCGATACACGCGGCCCATCCAAACTGAATCTCATGAACCAGGCTACTAACAACTTTAAACTCGGCCTGTTCACGCTGGTCGGGCTGCTTATTTTGATCGTTGGCGTGCTGACCTTTGGAGCGCGCAGTTATCTTAAACCGACCACCTTGTTTGAGACTTACGTCGCCGGCAACGTCACCGGGCTGACCGTCGGATCACCCGTTGAACTGCGCGGGGTGCAGGTGGGAAAAGTCACCCACATCGGTTTCTCCTGGATCGAATATCAACTGACGCAACCGAGCTACATCGTCGTGGAGTTTCAGGTGCAGAATCAAGTGTCGCCGGAACCGCCCGGCGAATCCCATTGGAGCCAGCTCAAAATAGAGGTTGAGCGAGGGCTTCGGGCACGACTCAAAAACAAGGATATCACGGGAACCACCATCTTATCACTCGAATATCTCGACCCGACCAATAATCCACCGGTGCAAGTTCCCTGGACTCCAAGGAATATTTACATCCCGGCGGCGCCGGGTCAATTCGTGGAAATCCTCGATTCCATCGAAAAGTCTCTGCGGAATGTTGCCCAAATCGATTTCGGGGACATAAACCGGCTGGTGCAGGATGATTTAAAATCGGCGGGACGCGTATTGGACAAGGTAGCTCAGGTGGATCTTCAAGGGTTGAGCACAAATGCCAACGCTTTGCTGGGCGAGTTGCGGGACAGCAACACCAAACTGCAATCGATCATAAAAAACACGGACGAAACGGTTCAGAAAATCCACCTGGAGAAATTGGCCGCGGATGTGGACGGGCTCGTCAACCAGTTGCAGGCGACGGTTACCGCACTTCAGCCTGGTCTGGCGAATATTGATTTTGCGTCAGTGAATCAGACACTGGCCAACGCCCGTCGCGTCTTGCGTGATATGGATGACGTTTTGACCGAGTTGAAACGGTATCCGTCGGGATTCATTTTCGGAGAACCGCCACCGCCGGTAAAAGCACTGCAAACGCCCGCTAATAAATAGAAATTTCTTGAACAAACCGAATCATGAAGAAACCACATCGCATTACGGGATTGGCCGCGGGAGCTGTCACCCTGCTGTTGCTGACAGCTGGAGCCGGGCTTACGGGCTGTCTTTCCAAGCCGGCCTTGAACAAACAGACCTTTGCGTTCAACGTTCCACCGGCAGCGACCACAAACCATTTCGACAATCATTGCATCCTTGGAATAAGAAAGTTGCAAATCGCCGCGCCTTTTGAAGGACGATCCCTTGTCTATCGCACCGGAGAATTTTCCTACGAACGCGATCCTTATGCGGAATTTTTGGAAGCGCCTGGTGATGAGCTGTTCCCGGTTATGAGCGAGTGGTTGCGTCGATCCGGAAACTTCGACGCAGTGGTCGCAGCCGGCAGCGCGCTCAAGCCAGATCTGCTCGTTGAAATCACGGTCAGCCAGTTATTCGGCGACTTCCGTCAACCAAAACATCCCGCTGCCAGCATTGCCGTTCGATTTGTTTTTTTGGAAGCAACGAATGGCATTCCAGGAAGGCCGGTGTTTAATAAGGATTATACACAGAGCATCCCGTTGAGGGGGCCGACTGCCGACGCATTGATGGCAGGGTGGAATGAAGCGTTAGCCAATATCGCAGCTGAAGTTTCGTCCGATCTTGGCGGCATAAAAACTGCACAACGCATAAACGGTGCTGGTATTCCCCCCGAAGTTCAGCCGCAGTGACTTTTAAATCCCGGCGCCCGTCAGTTATGAACAGTGCCATGTGCGGCAAGCCATTTGGGATCCTGCTGTGATGCATTAAGGGAGTTTGGCAATTTGGAAATGCATCAAACCATTTATGAAGTTCGCAATGACCGTCAGCGAACGAAAAGGAACTGGAATTGCCGTTCTTGTCAAACAGTTCACGAGCCATGACGCCTCCCCACGCCAAACCGGAAGATTTTCAACCTACCCGTTTTCGGGGATGTTCAAATTCCTGTCCTCATTTAAGTATGGCATGTCTCGGTGGAGTTTCACAACGGCATAATATTTTTAAAAGCAAGTGAGCAGCATGCGGCAAGCGTTACATTTTCACATTCGCGCAACGGCAATATTGGTTCTTACATTGATTGTTTATGCCCCCCATGAAGCCGCCGGGCAAAATGCCGGGATTGTCTCGCCGTATAAAGGCCCGACGGTCAACGGGGTTGATACCACCACGCTGGATGGCAAAGTCATGTGCGGTTATCAGGGCTGGTTTGGCGCACCCGGCGATGGCAGCCCGAAATCCGGCTGGCGGCACTGGACAAAACATCCGGGTCCGCTCGCCGATGACAATGCCAAGATTGACTTATGGCCGGATGTCTCGGAGTTGACTCCCACCGAACGGTTCACCACCGGCTTCAAACTGCCCGACGGCAGTCCGGCGGAAGTCTTCAGTTCCTATAAAAAGCCGACGGTGTTGCGCCATTTTCAGTGGATGCAGGATTACGGCATTGATGGTGTCTTCGTTCAGCGGTTCGCCAACAGTGTGCGGACCGCGCGCAATCTGGATTATTGCAATACGGTTCTGGCCAATTGCCGCGAAGGGGCCAATCTTCATGGCCGGGCGTATGCGGTCATGTATGATTTAAGCGGGCTGCCCGCCGGCCACATCGAAGACGTGATGAATGACTGGCGCGCGTTGCGCAAGAAAATGGCGATAACGGAAGATGCCGCCTATCTGCATCATCACGGCAAGCCGGTGGTGGCGGTCTGGGGAATCGGGTTCAGCGATGGACGTAAATATACCCTGGAGGAATGTCGCAAGCTGATTGAATTTTTAAAGCACGATCCTGAAGCCGGCGGCTGCACGGTCATGGTTGGCGTCCCCGCCCATTGGCGCGAATTGAATCGCGACGCCATCAGTGATCCCAAATTACTTGAGGTGCTTAAACTGGCTGATGTGATCAGCCCTTGGACGGTCGGGCGCTACACCAGCCTTGACGGGGCCAAGAATTACGCCGAGAAACAGCTCAAGCCGGATTTAGACTGGTGCCGCCAACAGAGGATTGATTATCTGCCCGTGGTTTTCCCAGGGTTCAGTTGGTATAACATGTATGGCGAAGCCTACAACCTGATCCCACGACTGGGCGGCCAATTTTTATGGTCGCAATTCCTGGGAGCAAAACAGGCCGGCGCTTCGATGGTTTACGTGGCCATGTTTGATGAAGTGGACGAAGGCACGGCCATCTTCAAATGCGCCAACACCGTGCCCGTCGGAGAAAAATCCAGGTTCCTGACTTTTGACGGCCTGCCGAGTGATTACTATCTCAAAATGGTTGGCGCCGGTGCGAAATTGATCGGCCGCGAACCGCTGAAGCAAGCCATGTCAAAGAGCCCCGCCTTCACAAGTCAAAGCAATGGCGCCGCCCGGTTGAACATGCCTTGAAATTTTCGGCCGATGTTCGAAAGCGGGCGGCCATTCCGGGCATCACCATCCAGAAAGGCGAACGCAGCCCGCATAATCTTACTCCGTCCGATGCTTGGCGACCGCTTCAACCCGGCTGCGCACATGCATCTTCTGGCAGATGTTTTTGGCGTGCGTGCGCACGGTTTCGGAAGCGATGTTCAGCTTGTCGCCAATCTCCTTGTAAATGAAACCTTCTGAAAGCAGATCCAGCACTTCCCGCTCGCGCCGCGTCAGATTTTCCGTCTCGCTGTTGGACGGCCCGAGCAGATGGAAATGTTTCACCACCTTCCGCGCGATATGCGTGGACAAGGCCGAACCGCCGTTATGGACGTCACGGATCGAGGCGATCAACTGTTCCGGCGGGCAGGATTTGACCAAATACCCGCTTGCCCCGGCCTTGAGCGCGCGAAAGATCCGTTCACTGTCCTCATAGACCGTGACCATGATGATTTGCATGTCCGGCAGAACTTTTTTTATTTCCGCCACACATTGGATGCCAGACATGCCCGGCAACCGGATGTCCATCAGCACAACATCCGGCTTCTTTTCCAGGATCTTTGGCAACGCCTCTTCGCCCGAGGCATAAACCGCAAGGCATTTTATATCCGGCGCGGTGGCGAGGGTTCGCACCAGCTCTTCCCGCAACCCCCGGTCATCTTCAACCACAATCACGTTTTTCTTCATAAGCTTAAAGTGTCAGCCCCATGCGCCCCAGCGCCGCCGGTCAGGGGTTGCGACGATTATTTTGCATGGCCTTCCCCGGGCAATTTGAGGTTCACATTCATCTGGATCGCGGACCCCTTGCCCGGCTGGCTTTCAATGGAACAGGTGCCGCCAATGTCGCTCAAGCGCTGCTTCATGTTGACCAGCCCATGCCCAGCCAGGCTGTTCTGCGGATTGAAGCCGCAGCCGTCATCGCGAACGGTTATGGCCAGCAAACCTTTGATGAAGTCGATGGTGATGGTGACTTCCGTGGCCCTGGCATGTTTAATGACGTTATGCACCGCCTCCTGCACCGCCATGCTGATGTTATGACGGGTCTGGCTGGAAACTTGAACATCCCGCGGCAAATCCACCACGTAGAAGCGGCAACGAAACTGCGCCTGGTCACACAGCTGATTGACGATCTGGCAGAGATAATTTCCCAGTTCGTCAAGGTTGTCATTTTCTGGATCCACGGTCCAAACCGTCTCATACAATGCGGACACCAATTCCCGCGACATTTTTGAAATCCGGTCAAACTCATCACGCGCCTGTTCGGGAAAATGATGGTTTTCGTGCGCCCTCGAACTCACCATGGAAATCTGGGTCACGCGCGCGCCCAAACCATCATGAATATCATGGGCAATGCGCAACCGCTCCCGTTCCAAAGCCTGCTGGCTTTTGAGGAGTGCGAATTCACGACGCATCCGGTTCCAGAGGACATAACGTGAAAATCCAAATACCAGCAAGAAGGCCGTGATGACCACCAGGCACCAAAACCATGGGAGCCGCCATAATGGCGGTGTCACAATGACCGCCAGCGAGTTTTCCAAGCCGGTCGGCCGGCCCATGGTGTCCACGCCGATAATTCGAAAGCGAAAATTTCCGGTGGGGAGATTCTGGTAGGCAACGGAACGGAAATCACCCAGCCCGATGCTATACATTTCGTTCCATTCAACCACCAGTTGCTCGCCGGGGCTGACGGACGGTGCCGTCTCTTTGACATTCCGCCATTCGGCATGGGCCACGACATTCTCGTCCAGGATCGCAAACGCGGTCGTTTCCAGATCCGGGCCGACCCGCACAATTTTCGCCATGCTCAGACTCGTCCCATCCCGGGTCCATCCCGGCACCTGTTGATTGGACCCCGTTCCCAAGAGCTTATCAAAACGCGGTTGAAGCAAGGTGACCGGGACGGAATTGCTCGATAGTTTTGCGACAGACAAATTAGCCACGACATAAGTTCCCAGTGTGGCCGGCGGCCCCGCTGAGGTGATAAAGACCCAGACTTTGGAGGCCAGGGCCGGCACCACCAGGGTTTCCCGTCGATGCTTGAAAGGAGACGATTCAAATGAGCCGGTCCAACCCGGACTCTCGCCACCCACCGGAAACGTGGTGTGGCTGATCTGGTCGCCCGCCTCATTAAAAAAACGCATGTCCAACCACATCTCCCCGTTGCCGACCCGCCACGCATTGTCATATCCATCCAGCCTGGCCTGGATTCTGACCGGTGCTTGCCGGATGTTGGTATTGACCCCAAACCCAAAGGCAACATTGCGCGGGAAAGCCCCAAGTTTCACTTCCGACCCACGATGCAGCGGCAAAGACTTGCCGTCCACCGTCACCGACAGAATCTCAAGCGCATTGCCTGAACTGTTCAAAGCTGCCTGCTGCGCAAATAAAGAAACTGAGACCCCGGCCGTCAGGATAAACAAGGACAAAAGACCTGTGTTTTTTTTCATGGCGCTGTCAGTATTGATAAACCTATTCGTTCATGTTCTGATGGCCAAGCTTTGTTTAGAGAAAGTTGTTTCGGCATTTGTTTCCCGCATTCGTGACGAAGTGAACAGCTCATTGGTTGGGACCATTGAGCAACAAATTATGCTCCCCATCGAGCCGGCGTTCTTCCCGCCCGGAGCTTGCGATGGTTTTCACTCCCATGTTCTGCAAAAGCGTCCGCCAATAATCAAGGTAAGCTTTGCCTTGCGGAACATAATCCGCCGCGCTGATCACAATCGCACCTTCACCCTGCTTCATAACCACCAATGCCGCTCCCGCAGGTTTGATCAAATGCTCATAGAGCACGGCGGCGGCACACTTGGCGTCTTCCGGCATGTTATTGAACTGCGACCAGTCCGTGTTGCTGGCTTTTAACACAACGGTTCCTTGGCGCACAAATTCTCCGTCGAGTCCGCATTTGAGGATGAATTGGTCCTGCTTGTCCTCGGCAAAATAAAGTTCCGCCAGGGAGAACGCCGCGTTCCAAGGATGATCCACACCGCGCTCCATCGCCGAAGCTTCGCGCGGCGAGAGCGCAACGGGAACGTGCAGCAGGCGGTTCACCGGCGCAACATCAGCGGTTGGATGACGGAAACAAATCAAGACCCGCCCGCCACGCGCAAGCAGAGCATTGAATTCCGGCCTGATCCTGTCCGCCATGCCCGTCGTGATTGTTTCGCCGTCCACGATGAACATTTGCGCCTCGCTCCAGTTCGTCGTGAAGGGAACGCCAGCGCTTGCCATCGCAGCAAATAACTTCCCCGCGCGATCACCGACGAATCCGACCGACTTGATAAATGCTTCATTGGTCGCCGCCGGACGCGATTTTACCTGTGCATGATCCCAAAGTGAAGCTTGCGGCCCGCCCTTGGCCAGCGCCGCTTTCATCGCGTCAAACATGGCCAGCGGTTTATAGAGCGGCAAAGTGGGATCCCATCCGGGGTTGAACGTGGTGCAGTAAGGGGGAATTCGCTCGGACTGCATGCCCGGCTTGCCTTCCTCAAAAGGCTTGAAGAAAACGCCATCGTTCAGTGTCGGCAAACGGGTAAAATCGCCATATCCCAGCGGCAAATGTTCCAAACCAAACCAAGCCAATTCACTCGCCGAGTAGTAAGCCAGCTGCGGCTGGGCCATCTGCACGATGTTTTGATAAACATCCATCGCCAGGGCTTCATTGCGACCAGCGTAACTTTCGTAGGCGCGTTCACCGTTGAACACTGCCAACTGTGATGGCCGGGCATAATACGTCCCGCCCGACTCACCAATCATCAGCGGCTTGTTCAGAGTATTCGTCGGCAGCCGGTTCAATTGCAGGCCATGTCCAAAATGTTTCGACCAGACCGGCAACGTGCCGTGCAAATCTTCATCGCCATCGCACGAAATCCAATCACGCGTAGGATCCAACTTGAAGCCGCGCCGACCAAGTTCCGTCAGCTGCGCATAATATTTATCGCGGTCGGCCTGGGTCATTTTGTTGTAATCGAAGATGGCAAACAGCTCATTACCGAAACTCCAGCCAAAGACGGACGCATGATTCCGGTCCCGCAGAACCATGGCGTCATAGTGCTCCGCGAACCGCTGCCAGGACACCGGCTCGGTGAAGTTGAGCCGGAGCGAGCTGCCGAATAATCCATCCTCAGCCAGCACGACCAAGCCCATCTCGTCCGCCAGATCCTGATAATAAGACGGCCAGGGCTGGGCATGCAGGCGGACGCCATTGCCGCCGACGTCTTTGATCATCGTGAACCACGCCCACGCATTGCGACGTGAATGAACCACCACTCCAAAGGGATGCAGGATGTCGGCAACCACCTGAAATTTTTTACCGTTCAACAGCAGATCGCCACCTTGGATTTTGAATTGTCGCCAGCCGAATCGCTGGGAATGGACATCCACGACCTGATCATTCTGCGAGACCGTCAGCACCGCCGCATAAAGATTGGGATCATCCGGCGACCACAACTTTAGTCTGCCATGCGTTGCCGTTTTCAACACGACCACGACATTGGTGCGCGGCGCGATCCCGATTTTTTGCGCCGGCACCGTCAGCACGTTTTTACCCAAATGCCATTTGGGTTCCGGCGCACTCGAGATATTCGTCCCCGCAGCATTGATCCAAGTAACCGTTATGCTGGAAATTGTCACTTCTTGGGTTTTATCCGTGTCGTTTTGCACGGTGGTTTCAATCTCCAGTTCATCCCGGTCCACCCACGGTTGCACGAACGCATCTGCGATCCGGACCGCTGGCACCGCCACCAGATAGACGTCCTGCCAAATGCCCACGATGCCATCCAAGTTTGAGCCGTCGGCGTAGGTGGCGCTTTCACGGGTGTAAACAGCATTGGTCTGGTCATACAGCCGGGGATGGCGCACGCCCACGAGCAGTTCATTCTCCGAATTACGATGGATCAAAGCGGTGATATCCAAATCAAACGGCAAAAAATTATCGAAGTGTTCACCCGCGAGCCTGCCATTCACGAGCACCTGACAACCGCCCGCCACCGCCTCGAAATGCAGTAACACACGTTTGTCTGCCCAATCACCCGGCACCCGGAAGCTTCGCTTCAGCCAGCCCATTTGCACACCATCCCAGGCAGCAGGATAACTCGGAAAACAAACCGAATCCGGCCAGTAAGCATGTTCGCTGCCCGCACCAACACGGCGACCGCGACCATAGGTGTTGACGTTCCAAGGTGACGGAATTCTGATGGGAGTTGATTCCCAAACATTCCCCGGCGGCGGCAACTCCGGTGGCACCCCTTGATCGCGCTGCCATCCTGTCGGCAACTTCAACGGTTGAAATTGCCAGCTTCCGTTCAAACACAGTTCCCGCCGATACGGTTGTTCGACCGGCTTTACATAGCTGTCGAGCGCGGCGAAATCGCGCGTGAATTGAACCGCCCCGGCTGTCGCCAGGGCCTGCAGCGCAAGCAAGAGCAAAATCGCCGGAAGAAACAGCTTTCCCTTTGGGAGCGAACTGGAGCAGATCAGATTTATCAGTTTGGAAATCATTCGTTGCGATTCGGGTCCAAGCAAAACATTAATTTTAATCCGATCCATATACCCGTAAACGGGTATTCTGGAACATTCCATCTCAAAACTGCTGCCGTCGCCAACGAAGCTCCCTTGCGTTCGGCCGCATTTGATCTGGGTAAAGTCGGCAAGCGGCCGGTTTCGCGCTGGCTGGTGCTGGCCGACGACGAGATTTTTTCCGCACAATATTTTGGCAAGAACCTAAAAGGCTATTGGGAAAAACGGCGCGGAAATCGGCGACCTGCTCCAGCAATCCGCCAGGGAATATGCCGAGTTGTGTCGGCGCTGCGAAAAATTTGATCGCGAGTTGATGACCGATTTGGAAAAAGTCGGCGGACGCAAGTATGCCGAGATTTGCGCGCTCGCTTATCGGCAATCCTTCGCGGCGAGCAAGGTGGTTGCGGACGACAATGGCCAGCCGCTTTTCTTCTGCAAAGAGGAAACCAGCAACGGCTGCATGGGAACGGTGGACGTCTTCTATCCGCAAGCCCCCTACCCTTGCTGGTCAGTCCTTCACTTTCAAAGGCCATGCTGATTCCGATCCTGGAATATGCCAATTCGCCGCGCTGGAACTGGCCCAGCGCGCCGCACGATGTCGGCACCTGGCCGCTGGCGAACGGGCAGGTTTATGGCGGCTCCAAAAGCGACGGTGGCATGCCCGTGGAAGAAACCGGCAACATGTTGCTGCTCGTTGCCGCCGTCGCCCAAGTTGAAGGCAATGCCGACTTCGCCGCTAAATACTGGCCGACGCTGACCAAATGGGCCGAATATCTCCAAGCTTACGGACGCGATCCCGAAAACCAATTGTGCACGGATGATTTTGCGGTCACGCGCCGTCAGCTTGATGGGCTCAAGTATGGAAGCACGCTTAAAGCGTGTAAGGCGGGACAATTGGCGGGATCCAGGGGGAGAACCTGCTCCACCGTTTAAAACAACCGAATCAGTCAGCAGGAAAATCCGCGCCGCCGGAATTGCCAAGATTGGCGCGGCGGCCAAAGCCAGTTGGGCGAAAGTCAGGGCCGCTGGCAAAAAAGCATTGTCAGCCAACTTCGACCAAGAGCCGTCCGATCAGGGCGACACCGTGCGGTAAAAGCACCCACCACTGCTCGGCAGATTCGAGACGATCAATTCCACCACTCCTCCCACTACGTTGGTTGAACTTCCCGCCACTGCCGCCCAGACAGCGGGAAAGAGGTTGGTAGTCGCTTCGATGTGGTAAGTGAATCCTGGAGTCGCAGCGTAAGTCAGTTGCACCGACCCGTTACCATTCACCACCCAACCCAGAATATTTTGTCGTGGAGGACTACCAGCGGGAGAAACTGCGAAGGGCACGCTCAAGGCATTACTGAGTGACGGCGTGCCGCTGGAAGTGAACCACTTGTTCGTCAGATAATTTTCCACCAGGGTCCGGTCAACGGCGTTTAGTGCAGTATTGTAAACTACCACCTCGGCCACATCTCCATCCCAACCATTGTCCACGGTGCCGGGTGAAGGTTCAAGGCGACCGCCGATTGCCACGTCAGTAATGCCGTATTTGTAGGGGTTGATCCCATTGACGATGCTGGCGCTGTTGCTGCGCGTCAGTCCGGTGGCTTCCGTCAGGAAAAGGGTTGCTGCGCCGGCATTGTCCAAGAAGGTCAACGCGAACGCGGTGTTCAGGGCTGGCACAGCGACATCCGCCTGCATGGGGGTGGTTGAGCGGTTGCGTTGGATGCCCAACGGATAGGGAGCGCCTTGGGAACCATCGGCCAGCACCACCACACCGGCAGTGCTCTTGCCGTCAATCTGGCCAGAGGCGCTGAAACTGACCGGTCCCTGCCAGCCGTTGTTCCCCCGTTCGTTCGCCACGAGGAAATAGGTCATTTGGCTGCCGGTATTCGTGTAGGAATTCTTGCCAGTGTTCCCAAGATAAGTGCAGCCCGGGCCAGTGCCACTGCCATTTTTGCTAAACGTGATCACCGGCTTTCCGTTCAACTGGTTGGTCAGCCATGGCTGGAGCGTGGCCGTGTTCTGGGTGAACCACAGGTTGGTGCCCGAAACCCCGGCTCCACCATTGCCCTTGTTTTTCCATGCCTGAACCCGCGTGGCATTAGTTGACAAGGTGTTGGCATCACTGGCATCCAGCCAGAGCACTGCGCCGGATACCGGATTGCCGGTCGGGCCAGTCAGCGAGGCGACGAGCTGGTTGCCGCTGCCGGCGGTGTTAATGGCCAGATTGCTAAAACTCACAACTCCATTGCTGCCGCTGGTGCCGATGTTGAAATTAGTGGAGCCCGACAATGTGCCGCTGCCGCTGGTCAATGCGACATTGACGATCAGGCTGGCGGGCAAACCTGTGGTGGCCGGACTCCCAAACGCATCCACGGTCTTGAGAACCGGTTGCTGGCCGAACGGGATGCCGGCAACCGCCGAGCCGGGCTGGGTGGTAAAAGCCAGCGCCGCCACCGGGCCGATGACCATGAAGGAACTGCTGTTGGTCGAAGGTGCGCCGCCGCTCACGGCGGAGGCGGTGAGGGTTTTCGGGCCGGCCTGATTCAAGCTCAAGTCATTGAAATGGGCGATTCCGCTGCCGTCAGTCAACCGGGTCAGTGTCCCGCTCAAGTTCCCCGTGCCGCTGCCGGGCGACAACGTGATTCCGGCGTTGCCCAGCGGTTGGTTATTGTTGCCGAAAGCCTGCACCTGAACTTCCGGTGACAGCGTCACGCCTTGGAGCACATTTCCGGGCTGCTGCACGAAGGCCATCCTCTGCAAAAGCGGACTGGAGAAACTCGCAGTCTGCGTGATCGGGCCGTTCATGGCGACTGAACTCGCGCCGTTGTTACCAGAATAGGATCCGCTCCCGCTGCCGGTCCAGCTGTCGAAATTATAACCGAGGTCAGCTGTCGCACTGATGTTCACACTGGCTCCGCTGTCCTGCCAGCCGCTGGCCGGACTCACGCTGCCGCCCGTTCCGGCGTTCATGGCCAGATAATATTGCGTCGTGAAGTTCGCCGTATAGTTGGTGCTGGCCAGAGGCGTGACGGTATGCGAAATCGCCCCGCCGTCGCTCCACGAACTCCATGCGTCCTGCACGCCGGCTCCGAGGTTCTGTGGCGAGACGGTGCCGAGGGTGTGGACTGAACCCTGCATCCAGTTGAATGATTGCGCGGTCGTGTAATTGGTGCCATCCACCGTGAACGAATGTCCCGCGGGATTGGCTTGGGCGGTCACGGCAATTGGTGTGGTCAGGAAATTAAAAGTAAATGCCGTGCTCTTGTTAATGCAATCCGTCGCATACTTGTTGGTTTGCACGGCGACGAGGTTGGTGCCGTTGACGGACAGGCCGCTCACGCTGATGCTTCCGCTGGCACTGCTATCGGCCAGCGCACCGAAGACACCGTCGCAGTAATTGGTGTGATTTGGATAGGGATCCTGAGGGTGATACGGCGGAACCCCGACGGCATAAGTGCGCACCGTTATGCCGCTCATGACCGCATCGGTCAGCGTATTGTGGAGTATCTGGACGGCGTAAGACAGGCTGTTGGAGATGTTGATGTTGTTTACGTTGAGTCCCGAGATGGTCTGGCCGTCCGGGCAGAGCGTGAGCGCGCCGCGCCAGCGCCACCCGGGATCATTACCGCCGCAACGGTTCATATCACAGCGTTGGGCCGTCATCCCGCGGAACCCGTTCGTGCCGATCGGAAAGGTGCCGGCGAACAGGATGCCAGCACCGTTGGGGACGTCTTGGAACAAGCAATCCTCGACCCGGTTGCTAACCCCGCCGTAGATACCGCAGGTATTGGCAAAAAAGGGTGTCTGTGCGGTGCAGTGGGTAATCACATTATAACCCGCCTGATAGGTCGGCGTGTAGTAGGTCGCAGGCCAGATGGCAAAACTGTCATCGCCCGTGTTTCGCGCCGTGCAATTGGTAATGATGGAACTGTTGACACCTACGCTCAGATTAATCCCGTCCGCGAGCGTGTTGCGAAACCGGCAGTCCTCAATGACCATGCCCTTGGCGTTGGCAATCCAAGCGCCGGTCTTGGTGTGCTCCACCCAGACCCTCGCGATCGTCGAGTTCGTGCCGAAGACTTCACTGAAACCATCATTGGCATACGAGTCATTCCGATTGTTGAGCTTTCCTACGATGGCGAAGTCGGCGAAATGGATGCTGCTTCCAGCGCCATTGAACCGAACCCGGCCGCGCTCATTCACATAGGTGGCTGGATTGCCAACGAAAGTGGTGCGCCACATGCCCGTGCCTTGGATGGTCGTGCCGGCGGGGACGTTAATGTCGCTGGTGACCATGTAATTCCCGGGAGGAAACCAGATAACACCTCCGCCCGCCACGCAGTTTTGGATGGCGATGGTGTCATCGTTGGTTCCATTTCCGGTGGCCCCGCAACTCAGCACGGACTTCGAGCCGGGAGGCTGCGAGAGCGGCGGGGCGATATTCTCCAGATCCACCAGGTCAATCACATAGCAGGAAGCGGAGTCATCCGCATTCACCTGCAGCCGGACATGGTCTCCAGTGCCAATGGACAGATTCATCAAGCGCGCTTCATCGTAGTAATCCCGCGCCTTGCCATCGCCCGGGATGTTGGAAAAGGTGTAATTACCGTAAAGCCAGGAATACTTCGAGGTCATTGGAATTTTTCGGACAAAAGTTCCATTCAAATAAAGACTAAGGGTATAGTCCGCCCCAACTCCATCGGCGGAGTCAGGCACCGAGTAACGCACCACCATCGTATTAGCCGCCGCTTGGGCGGTGAATTCGACGTATTGTCCGGCGGCGGAAAGTTTCACGCATTGCCTGCCCGAAGATTCCATCTCAACGGTGTTGGTTATGGTCTGGTTTTTGTCCACCGCTCTCGGGGGCGGACCAAGGATGGCGCCGTTGTTCGTCATGGCCTCCGCTTCATAAGTGGTCCACAGCACGGTCGCACCGGGAAAAGCCGTGGCCTTGCAAAGCGAAATAAACATTACAAGTGTGGCGGCGTAAACCAGCCGCATACCGGACATTGCGCGCGGCATTTTAGACGGCTCGTTGAAGTGAAAATTTGTATGCATACATCCAGCTAGGGCGTGGTCATCTTTTATAATACAGACTGCTTCCGGGAGATTTGGATTGGCATAAGCCATGGTTATATTGTCTGTTTGGGACGTCTTGACATGTTGAACTTTAGCCGGGTTTCTGCCTTGCAACTAGTCGCATGAAGCGGTTACAGAGCCGAAACAATGGAAATGTCTATAACCCAGGCCGTCGGTGTAACCGGTTTATGCGACTGACGGCAGTTATAGATTCGGGCTAAACTATTCACATTTATGGAACCAAAACGCCACGAGCAAAAGTCACATCATTCAATGGCAAATGCGGCAGATGTGCATCCCGGAAGTCATCCCGTGGTGCGAGCCGCCGTTCCGGTATTTCGCCAATCGGCACTCGTCGGCTGCGGATTGCCAATCCACGATACAACCAGCTGGGAGCCTGCGCTGCCGTGGGCGGGGAGTTGCGGGGACCTCCCCCGATGCACCCGGATCTGGGCCGGTCGCTCCTGGAAAAAGGCCTTCACCCTGATCGAACTGCTGGTGGTGATTGCCATCATTGCCATTTTGGCCGCCATGCTGCTTCCCGCACTCGCGCGGGCAAAGGATCGAGCACTGGGGGCTGGCTGCTTGAGTAACACCAGGCAAATCGCCATCGGGGTCACTCTGTATGCAGGCGATAACCTCGACGTGTTTCCCATGCCCAACCCGTGGTGGTCGCCTGGTCCTTATTTGAATTCTGCCGGCAAGAAGTGTGGCGGAGAATGGAACGCCAAGCCGCCGTCCGCAGCCCAGCCTGACGGACAACCCAACACCATCGCGCCGATGATCAAGAGCTACACCGGGAATCCGCGCGTATGGGTTTGTCCTAAACGAAAGCGAGGACTGACCTACACCACTGAACCGGGAAATTTCGACCCGAGCTATACCGGCCTGCTTTCCTACGGATTCAATCAATGCAGTGTCTTTGGCCAGGTAAGTTCATCCGGATCCATGAAGGTTCCGCCCATTCAATTTAAATCGGCCAACGTGCCTCGCCCATCGGACGTGGTCAGTTGTTGTGACATTAGCGGAATGAACGATCCCAATATCGCGGGAACCGCCACGGCCTCGTCCGATGCGGCCTGGCTGGACGGCGTCTGGGCGGGCAATTCCGGCACGGTAGGCGCCCCGATGAATTTTCGGGTGCAAACCGCCTACGCCAAACACAACAGCCGTCTGAACTTCATCTACGTGGACGCCCACGCCGCCGCCTCAAAGCCCAGCCAAATCACTTGGGGCCAGTTCTTCGGAGTGTTTGGTTCCGGCATCACCATCAACACTTCCGGCTCTCCTGTGAAGTCTGACGATTCTATCAGCGTGCCATCGCTTGACAGTGTGGAATGGTCTTCTCAACCTGAATAAACAACCCGCCTCCCGTAACGCTTGATAAGGACATTATCCACCGGTGTCCTTCCGGGAAAGGTCCTGGTCTAAAGGTTGGCCTCAAGCAATTAGTTCACTGGCCGTGCAATTAAATATGGTTTGACAAACAGACTGGGCCGGGTGTGATGGCAGATCATTCCCAGGCATTATCAATCAGCCAATTAATATCGGCGGTGGGTGGTTGTGGAATGTTTTGATCGTGGACGCCATAGCCGCCAGTTCTTTTGGGCGCTCCCAACAGCCATGAGTCCGTCCACTTGTGGCGATCGGAATGGCCATCTGCAAAATTAAATATAGTGGAATTATTATGATAAAATCCCGGGATATCATAAAGCATCTTCTTTTGCATATCGATGTAGAACCCGCCATCATTGATGGACACTGAATCTTCATCCAGCATGACAAATTTGTCGGACGGTCTTTTGATTTGAGTGCTTTTTTTATAGGTCCACGAATCTGGATCGGTCGCTCCCGTAGGTTGTCCCGTTGATCCGGGATAATGCATGAAATATGCCTTGTTTTTGCTGGCATCAATGCCTTCGCCCATGGCCCCATTCATGGAATAGCTGCGAACCCGTTGATTTCCGGCACTGTCAGGCAGAATATCTCCGGGGCATTTATAAACCCTGGGGTTTTTAGTATAAGTGGCCAGCTTCGCATAATTGTCGTCAGTTAATAACAATGAGTTGGTATTGTCCGGATTAAAGATAACGCTTAAAACCCCTGAAACCCAGCTGTTGTTGACCGGCGGAACCACCGGCGCACCGTTGCCATAGTTGGGTGCCAGTATTTCATTGTTGTCGCCGCTAAACATCACCCAGGCCAGGCCCAACTGCCGGCAATTGTTGAGGCACTGAATCGTCTGTGCCCTTTGCTTGGCTTTGGACAAAGCCGGCAGAAGCATTGCCGCCAGAATTGCAATAATCGCGATAACGACCAACAACTCAATCAATGTGAAGGCCGACTTCACAGAAGTCCCCCCAAGACTGTTCGTGGAAAAACGTAAAAGCGGGCCTGGGGATTTAAGCCGGTCGATTCTGGCGATCATTTTTCGGTTCATAATTTCTTTTAGTCACAAACTCCATCGGTATAAAACGAACACGTGAAACTTCTGGATTTATTGGTTCATGATAACCCATTTTTCTAAGCTCACTAGTCGCATGAAGTGGCGAACGGCAAAGGCCAGGCACAATCTTGTCTGTTAAATTAGACCAAACACAGGGCGAACCGACAGAAGAGTCGCTTTCATAAATGGCTCAGAGGGCTCGTCGGCACACATCTATTAAGCGCCCGCAGGAACTATTCTGGTGTGGAAGACCATTCCACGCTGTCCTTGTCTGGGGTGCTGATCGGCGTGTTTGAGTTATGTGAAGCTCCCGAAGGGGACATGATGGTAACGACGGAGTCAAGGTTTCCGCTAAAGTTTCCCCACAAGAGAGCGCTTGGCTTCGAGGCAGTGCAATGCCCGTCCACATAAAGAACATTGACCCGGCTGCTGTGTTTTGCATAAGCGGTCTGAAGGCGGCAGTCTGAAATCCCGGGGCTGTTAGGGCCGGAAGTTCCCGACCAATAGGTATCCAGCCAGCATCCACCGGCACCACTAGCCGGATCATTTGAACCACTGATATCGGTGCTCACCACTAGATCAGACGGCTTTGAAACACTGGTAGATTTAAACGGTTTGGCATTGAGCATATTGCCGCTCGGATCAATTGAGCCAAATATGCCCAATTGATTGAAACCATAGGATAAAAAGCCCGTAATACTTGGATCCCATTCTCCGGGGATGGTTTTGCAAGTAAGCCCGCGCTTGCGCTTTTGGCACACCCAGACTTTGTTGTTGGGAATATAAGCTGTCAACATGGGAGCCGGTGTGTTGGCATTAATGTTTACGCCGGTGCCCTTCCATTCCCCCCCGCAAGTTTGTCCATTTGCGTTTACATAGGGTCCTGCCGTCCACCACAGGTTGGGCTGCGGGAAAAAATTCCCATTGTCATCGGCATACATGGCGATGCCGAGCCCGATCTGTTTGGTGTTGCTCAAGCAAGCTACGGCCAGCCCCTTGTCCTTGGCCTTGGCCAAAGCTGGCAACAGCATGGCCGCCAGAATGGCAATAATCGCGATCACAACAAGCAACTCAATCAGGGTGAAGGCCGATTTCAACGGCTTCGCATTGACGCCGTTTCGGGGGAAATGCGAAGAAACGCCTGGCAATTTATACTGGTCAACCGGGGTGATTCTTTTACCGTTCATATATTTTTTTCTGTAAACTCAATGCCCAAACTGCGGCATAAAAAGACGGGTGTTAATGCACAGGAGGATTGATTTCTGCCACATTAAACACGAGTCTCACAAATTTCAAAAGTCGCATGAAGTGGTTACATGGCAAAGCGGGTTGAAGTCCTCGCCAAAACACGTTACTGCCACTGGCGCAAGCGGGAGCGATTCTGAAGTCATGAGAGGCCCCCAAATTAATCATATGGCCCGGAAACATTTTCCAGATCAGACGTTGTCGGTGGAGGTTTCCATCTGCGTTGGTTGAGGTCGCGGTCAAGTGTGAGGTCTATAGTGTCGCCGTTTCATGCGACTACCACCCGATGCGGCTTAGTCATATTGTATCGCAAATCTCCTTGCGTACCTCCAACAATAAACCCCAGCTAACAAACAAATGAAAATAAAACAAGCTCCTGCCATGTTCACAGTTCTGGCGGCTCTGTTTCTAGTCGCGAACGGCCACACGGCAACTATCACCGCTACCGGCAGTGGCAATTGGTCTTCCACAACGCCAGATGCGCCATGGCCGGGTGGATTGGTGCCGTCATCAACCGACAATGTAACGGTCAATACGCCCAATAATGTGACTGTGGATGCGGTTCAGACTATTGATTATATCGCTGGCAGCGGCACGGTTACCATGGCGGTTGGGGCCACGCTCAACGTCACTGGCACCACCGGCGGCACCGGAATTACAGTCGCAACCTTGAATGCTTCTGCCACGGACAGCACAGTTGATTATCAGGGCAACGCCTATTTTACGAAATATACGACCTATTACAATCTAAAATGGAGTAATTATGGCGGACCGTTTGCCAACCTGCCGCTGACTGTTCTCAAAGATTTCACCATGACAGGATTCATCAACGGACAAGCTGGCGGCGGTGGCGGACTCACCGTCGGCGGCGACTTCATCGTTGGTGCCAACGTCGTCAAGTGGGATATTTCTTGCGAGCCTTGCACCGTGGCCGGCAACACGATTATCGGAGGCAAACTGCTAATCGGGTGCGGCAGTGGTGCCACCGCCAGCTTCCACCATGTAACAGTCAACTCCGGCGGGACTTTTGACTTGGGTGATACAATCCGCGCCACCATCAGTGGAAATTTGACGAATAATGGAACCATAACGGGCACCGGTCATGCCAGCATCAATTTTACCGGCAATGGTCAAATCACCGGCAGCAGCCCGCTTTCACCCCCCACCGTGGCATTTAAAGGAACAACCACCGTCCTTGACGCGTTAAACCTTACCTTTACCCCGGATTTTATTGGAACAGTGGTGTTTGACCTGGCAAACCCGCAACTGGTGACCTGCGCCAATACACTGTATTTTGGCAATGCGCTAACTGTCATCAATACTGGTGGCGCACTGACGACGGGCAGTAGCTATCAGCTTTTTAGCGCTCCGAGTTACAACGACCCCTACACGTTCGCAACCATCAATTTACCGAGTCTTGCTCCGGGCCTCAGTTGGGTCAGCAACACTTTGACCACCAGCGGGTCAATTTCCATCACCGGCACCGCCAGCGGCGGCAAGCCTGTCATCAGCCTGCTTAACAGTGGCGGCAGCCTGACTTTGTCGTGGGACAGCACCACTTTCCCGGGCTACACGGTTCAGGCTCAAACGAACAGCGCCAGCGCGGGGCTTGGCAATAACTGGGTAGACACGGGCAGCGGAACTCCGTATATCGTCCCGATCAGCCTTTCCAGTCCGTCAGTGTTCTTCCGTTTGGTTCACCCTTGACGAATTTAAATCCACGGCGGGTGTGCATAATCGGACGCGCCCGCTGTTCTCATATTGATCAAACATTCAAACAACCCCAAGCAATCAGCCCAAAACTCAAACATTTTAACCATGAAAAATAAAACCTTCGGAATTTTACTATTGGCCATCGGGGCCGCCACAATGATGGGCGTTTCCATCAGCCGGGCAGCAACCTTTACCGCCACCACCACCGGCAATTGGAGTCTTGGTGCCACTTGGGGCAACTCCGGTAACAATGTGGTCGGCTCTGGTGTCCCCGGCTCGGCCGATGCCGCCGTGATTCCTGTCGGCTTCACGGTGACCTATGACAACAGCGCGCCAGTGACCGCTGGGACGGTTGACGTCTCGGGATCAATCATCGTCTCGAAAAACAATGCTGGCACCAGCGGACCCACCTTTGGAGATTTTGCCATTGAGAGCGGCGGTGTTTATTCTTTCGGAAATCAGATTCCCATCACCTTTACTGGCAATTTCACCAACCTCGGCAGCATGAATATTTCCGGCCAAAGCCAGACCGCTCTGACAACCTACAGTGGCACAGGAAAAGTTATTGTCGGAAACGTGACGAACCAGATAGCAAACATCACCGGAAGCTACACAAACCTCGGTCTTCTGCTCGTGGGCGCGAATGCACAAAGCGGCAATGTGCAAGGATCTGGTTCACTGGTAAATCTGGGAACGATCATCAGCAAAGGAACTTCGGCAGTTGCGGCTGGCCTGACGCTGGATGGCACCGCCGCCGGGAATATATTCCGTTGGACCGACGTCAACATCACTCCGACGCCAAAGGCGACCGCCTATTACAATCTTATTCTCGGCAACCAAGGGTCTGCTGGTTGGAATTTGAACGGTGCCGGTCTCACTGTTGCGGGCGATTTGACGATTGCGAACGTTGGTGGTGTTTCTTCCTGGCCAGCCAACAATGTCATCGGCGGCATGCTTAATTACAACGCTTCCTCTGGAACTGCTGCGGCTGGTTTCCCTGCTGCATTTTCAATCGGCGGCCTCAACCAAACTTCGGGCACATTGGCATTACCTGCAAATGCCGTCCTCACGGTGACCGGCACGGGCGCGAGCGCTTGGGCACGAACGGGCGGTGCCTTGAACATCAGCGGGACAAGCACCGTTAAATTCACCGGCGGGGCGCCTAGCATCGGCGGAACGGCTGCCAACCGGTTTGCCAATCTGGTCATTGATGGCACTGCCGTTAATGCATCTGCCACCGCAGCGCTTACTGTCACCAACGCCCTGACTATTAACGGCGGAGGTTCGCTGGACGTGACGGCGTTGACCACTTACACGTTGTCCGTGACGCAATCTGTTTTAAGCGCTGGCACTATCGTGGGCAGTGTTGACACGGCGGCCAATTCCAAGGCCAGAATATACGCGGGAACCGACGGTGGATTTGGCACGAACACAATTACCGGCAACCTCACCTTGAACATCACCAACAGCGTCAATCTGGACATCAACTCCACGGCGGCTTCTGCCAATGACCGCCTGGCTGTGGGCGGCACATTGACGCTGAACAGCACCGTGTTCAACCTCAAAGCTCCAAGCGATGGCGCGACCATTGACACCGCCAATGATTATACCCTCGCCACGGCAAGCACCATTTCGGGCACGCCGGTTTTGAATTGGGTGACCGGCTTTGTACCGGCCAACAGCAATGACTACGTTCTGGTGGTCAATGGTGGAACCATCAAGCTTCACAATACGGGCGGCGTGGTGCCGGTGGGTTCACCAGCTATTACTGCATCCGTCAGCGGCGGCATCCTGACCTTATCTTGGGACAGCACCACCTTCCCCGGTTACAGCGTTCAGGCTCAAACCAACAGCACTGGCATTGGCACAAGTTGGAGTGATACCGGCAGCAGCACGGTCAGTCCCTATCAACCCACAATAGACCCGGCTAACCCGACAGTGTTTTATCGACTGGCTCATCCTTGATTGGTTAAGTTTGTGGCGGGTGCGTATCATTGATACGCGCCCGTTTTTTTGTGCTCAAAAACCATTTCGCACCGACGCTATCTTCCCATGTCGCCAATTCATGTGACTATCACTTGGTGCCAGAATCATTACCATATTGTCATACACCCACTAATCAGGAACCCGTGCCGACCATTAAAAAGGCGTGCCCATATTAACTGGCAAATATCACGCTTAGTGTTTGATGCCGTTTTACCGCTTCCAAAGACAACCCACAAAAACAAATGAAAACAAATTTTTTTATCACCATATTGATCGTTCCAAGCTTGGTCTTATGCGCTTCAGCGAGCTGGGCGGATACCATCACTGCGAATCCAGGCGGCGGCGGCTGGCATAACACCGGAACTTGGGTGGGTGGTGTCGTGCCATCTGCGACTGACGATGCCGTCTTGACACCATCTGTTAATGTGGATTCGAGCGTGTCCATCCATAATATTTCCGTCAGCGGCGGCGGGACATTTTTTGTCGGCAGCCCGCTGAACGCCAGCGGAGACATGTCCTTGAGCGGAACGTTGACGGTGCAACAGGGCGCCGCAGTCACCGTCGGCGGCAATCTGAACATCGGCAGCGGCACGACGTATGACCCGTCTTGCAACGATGTCACGGTGACGGGCGACACGTCAGTCAGCGGCATTTTGAAAGACGGTTGCGGACTTAACAATCATCTGGCAGATACCCTGGGTGGCAATGTCACCGTCAATTCCGGCGGTGTGTGGCAGTTATCCGACGTGGCCGAATGGTTGGTTGGCGGTAATGTGGTGAATAACGGCAGTATCACGGCCACTAGCGGCGGAATAACCTTCATTGGCAGTGGCAAGACCATCAGCGGGAATTCTTTTCCAATTCCAAAAATGGTCGTCAACGGCACGATTCAGAACAGCATGGCACTGACGATCGCCACGGCGCTTTCTGGTTCGGGAACATTAACTGTCGGCGCCAACACGACGCTCACGCTTGGAGGAACAGCAACCGTGGGAGCGCTGGACGCCTCTGCCAGCCCCAACACCGTTACTTACAGCGGCGCGGCGCAAACCGTGAAGCCTGCTGCCTACAACCAGCTCACCTTGAGCGGCAGCAACGTCAAAACATTTTCCAGTGGCTCGACGGTGAGCGGCAACCTGACAGTTTCTTCGCCTGTGCGCGCTGCCATCAATGCGACCGTGACGGTTGCAGGCACCACCACTGTGAATGCCGGTGCAACTTTATCCGGCACGGGAATACTGAATGGGGCAACCGCCGTCAATGGTACCGTTGCTCCCGGCCCGACCATTGGAACGCTGACGCTAGGCAGCAATCCAAGTCTTAATGGAACAACGGTGATGGAAATCAATCGCACCGCTTCGCCCAATGCTGACTTGCTGACGATTAGCGGCGACCCACTGACTTACAGCGGCACATTGACGGTGAATAATCTCGGTCCGGCGCTCGCCGCCGGCGACACCTTCCAACTTTTCAATGCGTCAGGTTATTCCGGCACATTTGGCACGGTAACCCTTCCCACGCTTGGAGCCAACCTCGCTTGGAACAATACTCTCGCATCGAACGGCGCTATCTCCGTCATCAGCACGCTGCCTACCGGCGCGCCAAGCATCTCAGCTTCTCTTGGCGGAATCAATCTGACCCTGTCCTGGGACAGCACAACTTTCCCCGGTTATAGTGTTCAAGTTCAAACGAACATCGCCAGTGCGGGACTTGGTGCCAGTTGGAACGACACGGGCAGCGGCACGGTCAGTCCCTATGCGACCACGATAGACCCGGCCAACCCGGCCGTGTTCTACCGCTTGGCGCATCCTTGAGTTCAAATGTTGCCAACCAGATGTCACCATATCATGCGACTATCGTGCATGATTAAAAATGATAAATTAAATTAATAAAGCCCTGTCACATCCTGGACACCTGTTCATAACCACGGCATGTCGTTTTTTATATCCGTGTTAATTGGGGTAATATGGATACTTGCCCATAAAAAGGTGGTGGCGCAGTGCGAGTGCGATTGTGGTGTTCGTCAGCGGGAAACAGTTATCAGAAAACCCTAAACAGCATATTGTCCCCTAATTCATATGAAGACTACCCAGGCAGCCGGCCGGCAGATTTCCATCATCCTCATCGCATTCATTGCGCTGTTGGGCGCGATAAATGTTCAAGCAGCAACTTTTACTGCCGCCGCAACCGGTAACTGGGTTGTGCCCGCGACGTGGGGAGGGACTGTAACGACGAAGTCTGGCACAATCACAACATCGACCGGTTCCGCAGCCGTAACCGGTGTGAGCACAACATTCACCACGTCAATTGCGGTTGGTGATTCGGTCTGCAAAACTGATGGTACATATATTGGCAAGGTCTTGTCGATTACCGACAACACACACCTTACCCTTACGGCAAATGGCGCCGTAGGGGTCACAACTTCAGCTTGGGCTGGTTATACGCCTCCCAGTTCAGGCGATACCGCCATTATTCCCAGCGGCAAGACGGTTACTATCATCAATGCCGATACCGGTCGATCGGTCGGCGCTCTTGATGTCCAGAACGGTGGTAATCTGACCGTCGGATCAGGCAGTGGCACCGTCACCGGGGTTATCCTAGGGGATACTCTTATTGAAAGTGGCGGAACTCTTAATGGCAACACGGGCAACGGCCAGAGTTGGACTTTTTCAGGGAATGTCACAAATAACGGAAACATGTCGGTCAGCGCAAATACCAGCACTACCTATACCTATAGCGGTGCAAACAAGGTTTTGGTTGGAAATATTTCGAATGTGATTGCAACTGTTACTGGCACATATCGGAACCTCGGCAACTTCGTCACTGGCTGTGGTTCACAACAAACTGTGTGTTTGACTGGTGCTGGCGCGATAACGAATTTTGGTGTCATATATTATGGTGGCAATGCCGCTTCGACAATCGCAAATCTCAATGTTACAAATGTGGGAAATGCCTATATCACCGTGTCGGGTTCCGGACAACAGAGCACGCTTCAAACAGGCACGGCTGGAACCTATTACAATCTCCAAACTGGCGCTCCTGGCGGTAGTGCTCCTTTGACTGGGATCACAAACATTCTATACAATCTGACGATCCAGAACGGCGGTAACTTTCTCACCTATCCCACCGCCTTCACAATCTTCAGCGGCACGTTGTTTTACGCTGACGACTCTGGCGGCACAATCGCCAGCGCCTTTGGAATGAGTGGCAACGTTGGTATTGGTGGCAACAATGCTGCGATTATTTATTCCGGTGTTTTCAGCGGCAGTGGTAAATCACTGGCCAAAATCAGCACTGCTACTGTCACTCTGAAACCGACTGGCTCAACGGTTGAAACCTACACGGGCAACACAGCGCTTTATGGCGGCAACCTGACCGTTGATTTTGGTAATTCTCAAACTGCCGATATTATCAACAACGGTTCGGCATTATCTTTGGGTGGTTCGGCGTTTGCGTTTCAAGGCGGTAGTGCCACTTTACAGATGTCGGCCCGCAACGCGACATTGAATCAGACGTTTAACGGGACAACCATCAATCCGGGTGGATATGTTGTTACCATTGTCGGTAATACTGCCACGTTTAATCTCCACTTGGGTGCCATCACCCGCAGCGTGGCTGGCGGCGCAGTCAACTTCACCACTTCCGGCAGCGGCACGCGCAATATCATGACGACGCAGATCAACAACAACGGCATCATCGGGCCGTATGCCATTTTTCAAGGAACTGATTTCGCTACAGGCAGTGCGGCGGGCAGCGATACGACCATCGCCGCTGTCAATGCGACTGCATTGCCCACGTCCGGTGGCACCTCTACTGTCAATTATTCGTTGGCTGGCAGCCAAACCCAATCGAGTGATGTTACCGGCAATACGCTCAAACTTACGAGCACAACAACCAGTCAGTCTTTGGCGCTCGGAACGGCCAACTTGACGGTCAACGGCCTGGCCTATTCGACGGTTAATGCATATACCATCAGCGGCAGCACTGGCATTCTCGGTGCAGGCTCAGGCAATGAGTTTATCATTCATCAAAATGGTGCTGGCACCTTGACAATCGGCGCGCCGCTTATTGGAGCAAACAACGGCAGGCTTACCAAGGTCGGCACCGGCAATTTGACCCTGACCGGAGCCAGCAGCTACACCGGAAATACAGTCGTCGGGCAGGGGACTTTACAACTTGGTGCGGGTGGCTCAATCAATAATTCAACCAGCATCAATGTATTGCCTGGCGCTACTTTTACGGTCAACGGCACCACTACCACTCCTGCGAGTCAGGATCTGGCTGGTAGCGGAACAATCAACGGTGGTGCTCTAACTTTGGGTGCCAGTGGAACAATTCATCCCGGCGGTGCTGGTCAGTACGGCACGCTAACGTTTGCAAGCGGTTTGACACTTCCGTCCACCTCCACTGTTACCTTCGATCTTGATGCACAACAGTCACCGCAAGATGATCAAATCGCTGTGACCGGCACTTTAACCTGCGGTAGTGCCAATGTGGTTATCAATCCAGGCCCAAATTTTTGTCCTGGGACTTACATTTTGGCCACAGCCAGCACCGCTGTGTCCGGCACATTCAACTCTACGGTCACTTTCGCCTCTGGAGCAGGGACTGCCACGCTATCATATACCGCGACCAGCGTTATTCTCAAAGTTACAAGCTATGCTTCATGCGCTACGCCTGCGCTTTTCACCGTGGGTGGCGGGACAAATTGCAGTGATTCCGGGCTGACCCTTACATTAAGTGGTTCTGAAATTGGCACGACTTACTTCGTGCGCACCAATGGCGTTGCCAACGGGATGTTATCAAACAGCGTTAGCGGTGGTGCGCTTAGTTTCCCGGTTCAAACCGATGCTGGAACTTACACCTTGCTGGCGTCAAATAGTTGCGGCAATACACTTCTAATGACTGGCAGCGCGGTTGTGAATCCTGCAATCAACACGGCGTATAACCTGACCGGCGGAGATGGATGTTCAAGTCCGGGGGTGATCATTGGGTTGAGCGGATCACAGTCCGGGGTCACTTATACATTGCTGACGAATGGTGTTGCGACGGCTGTAACTGCCAGCGGCACTGGTTCAACCATCAGTTTCCCCCCTCAAACTTTTGCTGCTACATACACGGTTCAAGGTGGCATTGCCGGGTGCTCCACCCTCGCCATGGTTGGCAGCCCCAATACTGTGACCATTACTCCTACACCAAGCGCTCCGACGGGCGTGTCCGCCACGGCGGGTGACAATCAAGTAAGCGTGGGTTGGACGCCTCCGGGCGGCCCGGTGACGGGTTATAATGTGTATCGTTCCACCACTTCTGGGGCCGAGACCTTCTTGGCCAGCGCAGGTTCAAGTCCATATGTTGATGCCACGGCGGCTGATGGCACCCAGTATTTCTACAAAATCACTGCGCTTAATGGAAGTTGTGAGAGCGTTGCTTCTGCGGAGGTTGCCGCGACGCCCAACCCGGCCTACACGGCGTATGTCATCACAGATTCCGCCGGTGGTAATCTGGCCGCCGGTGGCAGCGATACTTTGACCATCACGGCGATGAACGGTGCCAGCCCTATATCCATCGGCGGCCCGATTGCATTGACCTTTAGCGGGCTGGCCAGTTCACCCGGCGGCACCGCGCCGACGGTGGGCGGCACAGCCTTTGGCGGCGGAAGTGCGATCAAGACCGTTACGTTTAGCAGCGGCGTTGCAACCGTGGACTTGGTGGCTTACAATGCGGGCACGGGTCAAACATTGACCGCGACAGATGGCACCCACAGCACGGCCGATACCGGCGGTTCGCCCTTGAGCCTGACGGTTTCCCAAGCTGCCGACAGCGCGTATCGGTTGACCGGCACGGGTTCACCGCAGGTTGGTGTCAATTACACCGTGAATGTTGCCTTGGTGGATCAATACCAAAACGTGTCAGCCTTCACCGGAAGCACGAACCTGACCTTTAATAATACTTCAACATTGTCGGCCGGCGCGGACGGCTCGGTGGCCACCGTCAATGGTGTGGCTCAGAATACTGCGGCCTCGGTCAGCTTTACTTCTGGCACGGGCAGCGCGATTTTGGTCGCGCACAAGGCCGAATCCGGCAAGTCCGTGACTGTGACCGACGGATCTCTGACTTCATCCACGCCCGGTGGCACCGCTTTGAGTCTCGGGACAATCATCGAAGGTGTTTCGGCGCGATTAGGAATTTCAACCCAGCCTTTCACCACGGCCTCCACGGGCGCCGCTTTTGCACAACAGCCGGTCATCAAAGTGCTGGATATGTATGGCAACGTCACCACTTCGAATGCACAAGTGACGGCGACGGCCAGCGCAGGTAATTTGCAGGGACCAGCTATCACCAATGCTGTCAGCGGGACAGCTGCCTTCTCGGGACTGTCGCTGACCAACGTGGGCAACATCACATTGACCTTTGCATCCGCCGGAATGACCTCGACGAATTCAGGCGTGATTACCGTGAGCGCAAGCACGGTCGCAGGATTGGCCTGGACGACACAGCCCGGAGAGGTCGCTTACGGTTCGACGTTCAGCACGCTTCCGGTGCTCAAGACGGTGGATGCTTATGGCAACCCGACAACAGCAGGTTTGCCAACGTATTTGACTGTGACACTTTCGCACCCATCTGGCAGCGGGACATTGATTGGCACGACTAATTACAACATCGGCAGCGCAGGCAGCAATGGCATCGTCACATTGTCGGATTTGAAAATTGGTGCGGCGGGTTCAGGCAATACGTTGCAGGTTAGCGCCAATATCAATTCTGCAGCTGTCGGGGCGGCAGTTTGGCTGGATGCCAGCGAAGCGGGCACTGTCGCTGGCAGCTCTCCGGTGACCGCTTGGAATGACATAAGCGGTAATGGTAGAAACTTCTTCCCCATCGGGAATTCGGCAAACGGATCCATTACGAATACGGTAACCATCAATGGCCACAAAGTAATGTCGTTTCCCAATAGTGGAAGCGGCCAGTTCATGACCAATGGCACCTATAGTCTTACCACCAATAGCACCACCTTCTTTATTGTTGTCAGAGCCAGGGCAGCTTATAACACCGGAAGCTGGCAAGGTCCGTTGAGCACATACACAAGCGGCACTGGGGATTGGAACAATACCGGATCTTATGTCATAGATACTGGCGGGGCTGCTCAAAAACTGGATCTTCAGAGAAATAATGATGTTCCGAGTTCATTGGCGGTTCCTGCCACCGGCACCGTGGCCATTTGGGTGGGCGGATTTGACGGCTCGTTGAAATATGTCGGTCAGATTACGTCTGCCTCGAGTAATATCGTCAGCAGTGCGGATACTCAGGGCAACTTTAACATAAACCGGATCGGCGTTGGCGGTCGTTTCGACGGTCCGGACGGCAACGGCTCAAGCAAATGGCCCGGCGAAGTCGCGGAAGTTCTTGTTTACAACTCGTGGCTGGCTGGTTCGGATCGTGCCGCTGTCTTGAATTATCTCTCAAACAAATGGATAAGCGCTTCCTATCCCTTGGGGCCGGTCGCTTCAACCAGTTCGGCTTTCACGGTGGATACCGCAGCATTGTCCATCACGGCCAGCAATCAGAGCAAGGCGTATGGACAGGCAATGACGTTTGGCAGTGGCAGCACGGCGTTCACTTCCTCCGGCCTGGTTAATGGCGATACCATCGGCACGGTGACATTGGCCGTGGACAACAATGGCGATCTGGGCACCGCGCCGGTCGGCGGCAGCTACACCATCACGCCCAGCGCGCCCACTGGCGGCACGTTCTCAGCGGCCAATTACAATATCGGTTATACTAGCGGCACGCTGACGGTGAATCCGGCGGCATTGTTGATCACCGCCACGAACCAGAGCAAGACATATGGCCAGACGGTGACGTTCGGCAGCGGCAGCACGGCGTTCACATCGAGTGGATTGCAAAACAGTGAGACGATCGGGTCGGTGACACTCGCTGTGGACAACAATGGCAACCTGGCCACCGCACCGGCCGGTGGCAGCTACACCATCACGCCCAGCGCGGCGGTGTTCGCTACGGGTTCGGACGCCAATTACACGATCACCTACGCCACCGGCTTGTTGACAGTAAACAAGGCGACGCCAACGGTCACAACGCCGCCGACAGCAGGCACGATTATTTATGGTCAGACCCTGGCTGATTCCATTTTGAGCGGCGGTGCAGCAACGAATGTGAACAACGGCGATTCCGTCGCCGGTAACTTCGCCTTCACCACCCCGGGCATCGCGCCACTGGCGGGAAACCCGAACGTGTCGGTGACCTTCATGCCGACGGACACGGCTAATTACAACCCGGCCATGGGCACGACGAGTGTGATGGTGGATCCGGCAGTGCTGACCATCACGGCCAGCGACACGAACAAGGCTTATGGCCAGACGGTGAGCTTTGCCGGGACGGAATTCACGCCCGCCGGACTGATCAACGGTGACAGCGTGACGAATGTGACGCTGGACAGCGACGGGGCGACGAACACGGCCTTGGCGAACACCTATGCGATTACGGTCACCAACGCCATGGGCAACGGCTTGGCGAATTACGTCATCAATTATGTCGATGGCACGTTGACGGTTAGCAAGGCGACGCCGGTGTTAACGGCCCCGACGGCCGCGGCGATCACTTACGGCCAGACCCTGGCCGATTCCATTTTGAGCGGCGGCACGGCGACGAATGCCAACAACGGCGATCCAGTCGCCGGCAGCTTCGCCTTCACGACGCCAGCCACCGCACCGGGTGTGGGCACGGCTCCGCAGGACGTGACTTTTACCCCGACGGACACCGCCAATTACAGCAATGCCACCACCACGGTCAGCGTGACAGTCAACTCGGCCTGCACGTCGCCGACCATTGTGGGTGGGATTGATCCGAATGGCACAAACGTAACGGCTTTCAGCCCGGTGGTGTTTGCCTTGACCAACGTGACGGGCACGATGCCGGTGGCTTATCAGTGGCGCAACAATGATGTGGACATCGTTAACGCCACCAACAGCAGCTACACGAACCTGTCGCTCACGGTGGCTGACGCCGGCAATTATGTGTGCGTGGTAAGCAACGACTGCGGTGCGATCACCTCCAGTATCGTGGTATTGACGGTCAACCCGCAAACACCGTTGATTGCGACGGCACCAACGGCGACGGCAAGCATCACCTACGGACAGACCTTGTTCAACGCGGGCTTGACCGGTGGTTCCGTCACCAATGTCGGGGGGGCGACGATTACCGGGACATTCGCCTACACGAGTCCTTCCGCCACGCCGAATGCGGGGACGGCTTCGCAGGGTGTGACCTTCACGCCGGACGACACTAACAATTACACTACCGTCGGCACCACGGTCAGCGTGACGGTGAACAAGGCGACGCCGACGGCGACACTGGCCGTCAACAATTCGCCGGTGACCTATAGCGGCCTGGGCCAGGCGGCGACGGTGAGCGTCACGGCAAGCAACACGCCGGGCGCGGTCGCGAACATTCTGACCGGCGGCACGGCCAGCCAGACCACCGCCGGAACCTATCTGGTGACAGCGGACTATGTGCCGGACGACACGGCCAACTACAACACGCTGACCGCGGTTGCCGCCGGCAATTTCATCATCCAGACCGCTCCAGCCTCGGTGACGGCGAACAGCGCGAGCAAGACCTACGGCGACGCGAACCCGGCACTGACGGCGACGACCGCAGGGACAGTCAACGGTGACACGTTGAACTACACCTTGGCGACGGATGCGACGCAGTTCTCCGACGTGGGCGTCTCGAACATCACAGTGACCTTGGGCAGCAACCCGAATTACAGCGTGCTCGCGACCAACAGCACCCTGACCATCGGCGCAAAGGCCGCGTCGGTGACGGCGGACGCGAAGAGCAAGGCCTACGGCGACGCGAACCCGGCGCTGACGGCAACGACCGCAGGGACAATCAACGGCGACACGTTGAACTACACTTTGGCGACGGATGCGACGCAGTTCTCGAGTGTGGGTGTCTCCAACATCACGGTGACCTTGGGCAGCAACCCGAACTACAGTGTGTTGGCAACCAACAGCACGCTGACAATCAGCGCGAAGACGGCATCGGTGACGGCGGACAACGCAACCAAGATTTATGGGCAGACGATCACCTTTGCTGGAACGGAGTTCACGACCAGCGGGTTCGTGGGCGGTGATACGGTAACCAGTGTGACGCTGGCCAGTGACGGAGCGGTGAATACGGCGGCGGTGAACGATTATCCGATCACGGCCAGTGCGGCAGCTGGCAGCGGGCTGGGCAACTATAACATCAGTTATGTGGACGGCACGCTGGCGGTGACTGCGGGCACACCGCTCACGATCAATACGCCGGTCATTCTGGTGGACGGCAACGTTCAGTTGACCTTTACCGGTGGTGATGCCGGGGTGAGCTACGAAATTCAGGCCAGCACGAACTTGAGCAACACGATTTGGAACTCACTGGTCACCAATACGGCGGGCATCAGCGGTCTGTCCAGCTACACGGACCTGGACGCGACCAATCATGCCATCCGGTTTTACCGGACGGTGACGCCGTGAGTTGAGGTTAATTTGAAGGACTTGGTTTTGGGTTCCGTCACAGAGACCGGATGCGGTTTTCGGATTGGGGTGGGTGGTGGCGTCAGGGATGGCGTCGCCACTCGAACCCGGCAGAAAAGAGCAGACGATAACAATATGATGACAATTTTAATCGCGCTCTCGTTGGCGGCGGACTGACGGCAGATCCAGCCCGTTGTCATCGCCCGGCAATTTTAATGGGACGGGACGTGGACGCTGTTAACTGCCAGGAAACCTTTGATCTTAGCCGGAACCATGCGTTGAATTAACCACGAAATATACGCGCGAAAGCCGGAACGATTGGCTCGGTATGGCGCGGAAGCAACCGGCACCAAATCGGTAAACTCGGATTTGAAACCTGCAAGCGTGGATGTTGGCCTTCCCGGGCCTTGGCTTTCCTTTTGTGTGTTTCGTGGTTGAACGGAATTCTTCCGGCTTAGCGCCAAAGTTACCTCCGGCCTGCGAGATGAGGAATGAGGACGCAATTCGTGCGGTGTGGACAAATGACGCCCATTCCAAGTTCCGAAGCGCGCATGTGACTTTGCCGCCCTAAACCGTTTTAGGTTTCAGATCTCCAGTTTGGAGCGCAAAGACAAAGCGGACGACCGCGATAAAACCAAAGACTATGCCAGCTTCCAAGGCTCACGGTATTCTCGCGTGAGCCACGCGGTTTCTCCGGTGCCTCCCACAAACTGCTCGTGGACCGGATCCCACTTGATTAATTTCCCGTGGAAATAGGCGAGATTGACCAAGTTGCAAACGGTTGCCGAGCGTTGACCGGTTTCAACATCGCAAATGGGTGGCTTGCGGGTTTGAATGCTGGTCAACCAATCGCTCAGATGATTGTTGCTGCGATACAGGCGAACGGCATTTGTGGGCAGCATCTCCTTCAGCAGATTGATGTAACTATCCAGATTTTCCGCCTTAAGTTGATCGCCAATCCAAAGTTGGAATTTGCCCCGGTTGACATAGATCTTGCCCTTGTCCCCGTAGAACGTGATGCCGTTGCCATCCACGTGAGTGACCTCCAGACCCGTGGCGTAGCGCAATCGGACGCCGTGCGTGGCCTTGGGTGTTTCGGCGGGGATGATCGCCACCGGCCCCGTGTTATCAAAGCCGAACGCCCATTGCACAATGTCAAAATGATGAGCGCCCCAGTCGCCCACCATGCCGGCGGCGTATTCCGTGTAGTTGCGCCAGTTCGGAAAGCCTTTATGAACACCGCGCGGACTCAGGATCGAGTTATAAGGACGCATCGGTGCGGGACCCAGCCAAAACCCCCAATCCAATCCCGGTTCATCCGGTTCGCCAGGCAGATCGCACGGACGGGGCGGACCGCCGACGGCCACGTCCGCCTTGTTCACGGTGCCGATCACTCCGTTGCGAACCAGTTCGCAGGCCGCCCGGAATTCGGCGGACGACCGTTGCATGCTGCCAACCTGCAGCACCCGCTGGTGGGAACGCACGGCATTCACCATGGCACGCCCTTCAAGAATCGTGTGCGCCATCGGCTTCTCGCAGTAAACATCCTTGCCCGCCTGAACCGCGGCGATGGCAATCAGCGCATGCCAATGATCAGGCGTCGCGATGACCACCGCATCAATGTCCTTTCGGGCCAGCAGTTCGCGAAAATCATTGTAGCCGGCGCAACCTTTGTAGGTGCCCGCCGCGGTTGCTTCCGCATAACGGCCTTCAACAATTGATTTCGCATTTTCCCGGCGGGTGGTGTCCACATCGCACACGGCCACCACGCGAACGTCGTTGCGGCCGATGAATCCTTGCATCAGTCCCCGGCCCTGTGTCCCCAGTCCAATGAAACCCAGGGTAATCTGGTTGTTCGAGGCATTCTCAGCCGCCCACAGACCAGAACGCAGGATCAGAGGCGCGGCGGCGGCAAGTCCCGCGCACTGGATAAATTTGCGACGTGAAAGAGAGGACGAATTGTTCATTGGTTGCATTTTTTAAACCATAATCAAAAGGCCGGGCAAATACCAATACCCGAAAACGGGGATGGCACCCGCCTTCGATATTCGAACAGAAGCCTGATTCAGTTTTTTGTCTCAGCCGCCAGCCCGGCACAGACGGAATTGAAGAATTTTACCGACTCGGCGATTTCCGGGCTGGAATTTTCCCAGTGGTATTCATATTCGACGCAGATGGCGCCGTGGTATTGCTGCCGTTTGAGTTCTTCCAGCAGCGCCTTGGAATTACAGACGCCGGTGCCCCAGGGAACATCGTGCGTTCCCGGCGACCTCTCCGCGAGGTCTTTGAAATGCACGGCGAGCACATGGCCGTCATATTTTTTCAAACACTCGACCGGATCCAGTCCCGAACGAACCCAATGCCCGACATCCGCGCACGCGCCCATGAGCGGCCCGCGACCCTTGATGGCGGCCAGCACCGTGTCGGGATTCCAGTAATGCGAAGGCTTGGGATGATCGTGGATGGCGACCTTGATGTGGTATTCTTTGCAAAGCTTTTCCACCAGATCCAGCGCTTCGTCTGGCGGCTCGGCCACCAGCGTATCAATGCCCCACTTTCTCGCGAACTCGAACACTTTCCGGCTTTTCACTTCGTTGGTGGTCAACTGCACGACGCCCAGGTTGACGAACGGCCAGCTGATGCCGGCGGAAAGCATCCTGGCCTTGATCGCTTCCATGTCCTTGTCAGCCAGGCCAACCGAGCTGACGGGTTTGGCGTCCTTGTCCAGCAGGACGCTTCCCGAAAGACTCATCTGCTTGACGCCCAGCGCGGCGGTCTTGTCGATGGCGTCATAAATGGTGAACAACCGGAAGGTGTAGGAATGAACCGCCAGGGTCCAACCGAGTTTTTCCGCGGCGGTCGGTGGCGGCGCGTCCGCCGCGCGCACAGCGGCGAACGCGAGAATGCTTGCGAGGAACGTGAATGATAATATTTTCATAGTCATTTTCGGGACGTTAAATGGAGCATCAGACCTCGGGCTTCCAGCCCGGCGCATAATCGCGCTGCCAGAGTTTCATGGCGTCGGCATCGTCCTGAATGTGACCGTTCGTGGTGTCCAGGTGCAGCGCGCGTCCGGTGCGCCAGGCGATGTTGCCAAGCTGGAGCATGGTCACGCTCTTGTTGGCTTCGAGGATGGGCGAGTTCAGCGGAACATCCAGCCGGATGGCATCCATGAAATTTTTGAAATGCAGGGTGTCAAGATTCGCCCCGGTGCTGCTGAGCGTGTTGGTGGGATCGGCAACTTCGCTGCTTTTCAACTGTTTCATGATCTTCCCGGCCTTGTCGTAAATGGTGCAATTATCTCCTTCCAGCAGCGCCGAACCTTCGGTGCCGTAGATCATGACGCCGCGGCTCAGGCCATCAATCGGGTAGTTGTTGCAACTGCGCCCTTCCCAGGACATGGACTTGCCCCCGGCAAAATCCCAACTGATCACCTGGGTGTCGGGCGTTTCCCAATCGTCTTGAAATGCGTAACGCCCGCCGTTGGACGTGACGCGTGATGGATAATCAAGCCCCAGTGCCCACCGGCAGACGTCCACTTCGTGCGTGCCGTTGTTGAGCGCCTCGCCGGTGCCATAACGCCAGAACCAATGCCAGTTGTAATGGATGAGATTGCTCAGGTAAGGCTGGCGCGGCGCCGGGCCCTGCCACAATTCATAGTCCAGCCATTCCGGCACGGCCGCCGGTGTTCCATGACCGATGGAGACACGGTTGTTGACATACCAGCAATTTCCGAAATACGCCTTGCCGATGATGCCTTCGCGGATCGCCTTGACTGCATTCTGTGTGTTGGGAAAGGAACGCCGTTGGTTGCCCATCTGGCAGAGGCCCCCGGTTTTTTCCACCGCTGCGATGAGCATTTCCCCTTCGCCCGGATTATGGCTGCACGGTTTTTCCACGTAAACGTGCTTGCCGGCCTGGAGCGCGAGAATGGCCATCGGCGCGTGCCAGTGGTCGGGGGTCGCAATCGTGACGACATCAATGCTTTTGTCCTCGAGAATTTTCCGGAAATCCTTGACGCCCTTCGGCTCGGTTTTCTGACTCTTGAGGGTTGCTTTGAGGCCTTTCGCAATCGCGCGATCGTCCACGTCGCAGATGTGGGTGATCTCCACGCCCGGCAGACTGGTGAGGCATCCCACATGGGCCAACCCGCGCCCGTTCGTTCCAATCACGGCGGCGGTGATCTTGTCGTTCGGCCCCAGTTTGCGCCGGACGATCGGCGCCTGCGCCTTGGCGTTTGCAACTGAACCGAAATAGCCGGCCATGCCCAGGCCGATGCCGGCTGCGCCCGCTTGTTTCAAAAAATTCCGACGATTGATGAAGTCATTCATAAAATGGTTGGTCTGGTTGTGCGTTATGTTTTGTCAAAAATAAATCAATGGTTGCGCCGAGTCGGGGTCAACATTTACCGAGAATCCACCAAACCGGCTGCCAGCGCAATCGCACAAAAGGATGACGGATCGTTCAACGGGCGCAACGTTGCTTTCAGTTGGCCCACCGTCCGATTCACTGAGACCAACTTTTCAAAAATCCAGTGCGTCCGGCTCTGAGTTGCTCGATGAGACAATCCTTGCCTTGGTTCGCAATTTTCAAATCCATGATTTCAAGCTCTTGAAGCTTCTGGCCAGCCACCAGGCCAGCCATCCTTCCGGGATGTTTCACCTGTGCCACGGAACTTCCGAACCTTTCCAAAACGGACGCATCGGCTGGTTCGTTGCCATTCAGGTTTGCAGCAAAATCCTAATTTCAATCCAATCCAAACCCAATACCCGTAAACGGGTATTCTGGGACGTTCACGTTTCAAAGTATGCTCAATCTCCTCCAGTCAGAAACTGGTTGGAAAGCCATCAATTTTTAATGAATCAGTTTACCCGCATCCCCCCGATTAACGCTCATGGTGGATGGCCTTCAAATGAGCCGCCAAGTTGGCTTTGATATTTATGAGAAACCTTGTTGTGCCGATGATTATTCTTGGAATCTATTGCTCCCCGATTTGCCGGGGAGCCATGCTCCAGCCTGTGGATGAAGCCCTCCCGATGGTTGGCACGGGCGGACATGGCCATACCTTTCCCGGAGCCACGGTGCCGTTCGGGATGGTGCAGTTAAGTCCGGACACCCGCACCCACGATTGGGATGCCTGCGCCGGCTACCATTATTCCGACCATACCATCATGGGATTCAGCCACACCCATTTGTCTGGAACCGGTATTCGGGAATATGGCGACTTGCTCGTCATGCCGGTAACGGGCCCCTTGAATGACGGTGCAGGTGACCAGTCATTGGCCGCCAAACGATTTGTTTCCGGCTTCTCACATGACCGGGAGTTGGCGCAACCTGGCTACTATCGTGTGCTGCTCGACAAATATGACGTCTTGGCCGAACTGACCGCCACCGCGCACGCCGGCATGCACCGCTACACGTTTCCCGCATCACCACAAAGCCACATCCTGCTCGACCTGGTGCATGGCTTGGAAAACAAACCAACGGCGGCGGCCCTGAAAATTGAACGCGACAACTTGTTGACCGGCTTTCGGCGTAGCGACGGCTGGGCCAAAAACATTGTCATCTACTTCGCGATTGAAAGCTCCCAGCCGTTCAAGTCGTTCGGGCTGGAACTGGATGGGAAGCCGCTAGCGACCGGTGCAACCCATGCGGAAGGCAGGGAAATCCGCGCGCATCTGGATTATGAAACCGCCGCCGGGCAGCAGATTCTTTTGCGCGTCGGCCTTTCACCCACCAGCATCGAAGAGGCGAAGAACAATCTGGCGGCGGAAATCCCCGGGTGGGATTTTGATGCCGTCCGCCTGGCCGCCCGGAACACCTGGAACGAGCAGCTCTCACGCATCCGGATCGAATCACCCAATCCCCAGATTCGCCAGACCTTTTATTCCGCGCTCTACCACACGATGACTGCGCCAACCCTCTACAATGACAGCGACGGTTCTTATCGCGGCGCGGACGGCGCCGTCCACACCAACGCCGCGTTCCAATACTATTCCACCTTCTCACTGTGGGACACGTTCCGCGCCGAACATCCCCTGCTCACTTTGACCCAACCGGAGCGGATCAATGATTTCATCCGATCCATGCTGGCGTTCTACCAGGAATCGCCCGATCACTCGCTGCCGATGTGGCCGCTGGCCAGTTATGAAACCTGGTGCATGATCGGCTACCATTCGATGCCGGTCATTTGGGATGCCTACCGCAAAGGGTTTCGCGGCTTTGACACCGGGCTGGCGTTCCAGGCGATGCGTGAAACCGCCCTGGGCAATCGCAACCGGCAGGATGAATATGCCCGGCAAGGTTATGTCTCATCTGAAACCGGTCAACATTGGCGGGGTGCGGCCCGCACCCTGGAATTTGCGTATGACGATTGGTGCATCGCCCAAATGGCGGCAGCACTTGGCAAAACCAATGATGCGGATCTTTTCACCAGGCGCGCGCAGAACTTCACAAATATTTTCGATCCGGTCTCAGGATTTTTCCGTGGCAAAACCGCCGCCGGTCCCTTTCGCGAGCCATTCGATCCGAAGGCGGTGAATGGTGATGACTTTGCCGAGGCCAATGCCTGGCAATATACGTTCGCCGTTTTTCACGACGTGCCCGGCATGATCCAGCTGTATGGCGGGAAGGAAGCGTTCATTCGCAAGCTCGACGAACTGTTTGAGCAGGATTCTGACATTCATAACCACCAGGTGGATATTTCCGGATTGACCGGTCAATACGCCCACGGCAATGAACCCTGCCATCATGTCCCTTATCTTTATGCGTTGGCGGGCGCGCCCTACAAAACCGCGCGTCGCGTGCATCAAATCATGCTCACGCAATATGACAACACGCCGTCGGGCATCTGCGGCAACGACGATTGCGGCCAGATGTCCGCCTGGTATGTCTGGAGCGCCATCGGCCTCTATCCCGTGAATCCGGCGGACGGAAAATACATTTTTGGCAGCCCGCTCATGGAAAAAGCCACCATCCAACTGGATTCGAAATTTTATCCGGGCGGCACATTCACCATCGTCGCTCACCATGTTTCCAATCAGAACATTTACATTCAATCCGCCAGGCTCAACGGCCGGATGCTGAACCGGCCCTGGATTGCCCACGACGAAATCATCCGCGGCGGAACCCTGGAATTTGAAATGGGAAATTTGCCGGACCAGACGTGGGGAACCGGCTTGAATTGATTTTCATAGCCGGCTTATGCCCGGGACCCGACTCCAGCCAACGCGCATGAATGCATGACGGATACCAACAAGCCAAGCGACGACTGCGCGTCGTCGTCACATGAGGGCTATGGCGGATCAATTAAAATATAATCGACATTTACCCCGCCGTTGCCACCGGTCGGTTGGATGGTATTGGTCGTGCCGGGCGCAAGCGGAACCGTCGTTTGGTTCCAGTCTGTGCCGCTGGGATGCGGAAAATAGAAATAATACATTCCATCCTTGCAAGCGCAGTCGGGCGCCCACATAAAGCCGCCTTCTTTCCTGCCCCACATGACCTGGTTGGCCCGGAGAATCTGCCGCCGACTGACCCCATTCCACCAATCTTCCAGCAGCAGATCGCTCTTGATCCGCTCCCGTGCTTTGCCCCCATGGGCTTGAGAATCTCCACCACCCGCGCCGCCCCGCGCCGGGCTCACATACAACGGCCAGCAGCTTGACTCGTGGACTTTTCCCGCCTACGGCGTTCACTACGGCTTCACCACTTTTAACGAAAAAACCGCCCGCACCCAACGAGGAGCGGACGGTTTTTTCCAACACTGCGAATCCCCACTTTTGCATCAACCGCAGAAAAGTGCCCTTCGGAACCGCACAAATTGCAATTCACCCGGCCCCGCCGAGCTTCCTACTCGTTTGGGACGGGCGACGAGGGAATTAATCTATCCCCCGTCGCCTCAACGCTCGCGTATATTATGGTAGAATCACTCGATAAAACTTCGCCGTGCTCAGCGGCGAAGTGGTGTCAATAACGAATATCGGGCCAGCTCCGGCTGTGTTCGTCGAAAACGAGGTCCAAGGCCCGCTCACTGAGGGGGCAGACTGCGACACATACGTGGTGCCGTTGACGCCGTTAATTGTGATGACGGGATCCAAGGTAAATGAATCAGCTGACACTGAGGCTGATGTGCTTGTAGTATAGCTACGATCGTTCGGGCTAGCAGCAGCGTTGGTAGCCACCACGGAATAGATCCCAGTCTGGGCGGCGCTGAAATTTGCAATAGTTAGATTGGCTGTCGTTGCTCCGGAAACCCCGCCGCCGTTCGCGAGGGGCACGGAATTAAACATCCATTGATAACCGGTTGCGGGCGAGGCAGCCGATGTTAAGTTGAGCGTGCTGCCTAACCCAACAACCGCATTTGAAGGGTTAAGGCTGAATACTGGCGTGGTGGGGCCAGCGGGTGGAAGCGCTGTGAGGACGGTGATGTTAGCCGCCGGATTATAGACCGCAGAGATTGTGCCATTGCCCTCGAAAGCGACGAGCTGATGATTTGTAATCACATAATTCATCGCATTTACTCCCCCGAAAGTTATTGTTAATGCATTGTTTGTGATCACCACTTTGGAGTTGGCTCCGATGTCCATATAACCAAAGCTTCCGACCTGCTGAGGCGCGCCAAGTGTTTGGGCAGACCAATCACGCATGTAAACTGAACCGCCGTTGGTGACGTAACAATAGTTGGTGACGCCAGGGTTTCCATTCCAACCTATGCCAAATTCCCCACCTGGAACGTGAATCGTGCCGCCGTTAACGACTACCGTGCCTATTGTGTTGTTCTGCCCCACCCAAATATGTCCAGCACCAGTGAAGTCTGCACCCGGGTTAACAATCAAAGTCCCGGGCCCAGCCACAAAGCCTATTCCAGTCCAAGAGTCTCCAAAACCCGAAAAGCCCGCCTGAAGTTGACCATGGTCGATCTCCAGCACTCCGCCTCCTCCGAAGCCACACATAATCTGGCCGACCTGGGTGTCGTTGGTTACGACACAGATGACAGCGGCGCTGTCAAATGCGGCATTGTAAAAAGTGGACACTGCGTTTGTGTCAACAACGACAGGCACGACAAGGAGGCCCCAGTTGGCAGGGTCGTTCCAATAAGCGGCTTGGTTGCCGTGGACGTCAGTGAAAACGTTTGACGGGGACCAATGGTCGTCTTCTCGACTCGCGGCCATGGCATTGTATGCCAGCATCGGCCCGGCGAGCAGGCCGGTCAGAAGCAGGGATTTGAACATTCGGGAGGATTTTACCATTCTTTTCATATGTGGGTTTGTGTTGATGTTAATGATTTTTTTGCGGCATTTTTATGCCTCAACAGTTTTGGAACAATGTAAGAATAACTGAAAGGCGGCGCATCGGTATCCCCTCTTTCGGGGATGGTAAACTGATTGGAGCGGGTCTACTCTGAAACCATGAAAACCCCCTCTCGTCGAACGGATATTTTTTTGCCTTTCCCGCGTGGTTTTACGTTAATTGAATTACTGGTGGTCATTGCCATTATTGCCATTCTTGCGGCCATGTTGTTGCCAGCCTTGAGCAAGGCAAAGCAGAAAGCCTGGGCAATCAACTGCATGAACTGCACAAAGCAACTGACGCTGGGCTGGACCATGTATTCGGGTGACAATAACGACAGGACAGTGCCTGAATATGCCAACGGCGGTGATAACGGATCGTATACTCCAGGACAGGTTAACGTTGCTGACACCAATTGGTGCGGTGGAAACATGGGCGCCAACTTTGCTCAGAGCAACACCAACACTGCGAACTTAGTGCATGGACTGTTATACCCTTATATAAACAATGTGGGTGTTTATCATTGTGCCGCTGACTATGCCGTCCAAGGTTATCCAGGTAAAGTCCTCAGCGGCGGGGGTCTCAAGGTCCGCAGTTATTCCATGGCCCAAACGTTTATTCCATACACCCCAGGGCAAAGTGGTTGGCTTCCGGCTCCCAGATACAAAACATACGGAAAGCTGGGCAGCATTGTGAAACCGTCGGACACTTGGGTTTTCATTGATGAAAATGAGAATAGCATCAACGATGCAGCCTTCGGAATTGTAATGGTGGGCCAGACGGGTTTTACTCCAACGTCGTATAACCCAGTAGACGTTGTATCGGGCCGCCATGCTGGCTCGACCGGCTTGTCATTCTCTGATGGACATTCGATCGTCCACAAATGGCAATCAGCCTCGACCTACACAGTTGGCCCAGGACTTCAAATTTCGGATTCAGGTGGGGTTAGCGATTACGTGTGGCTTTCTTCGGTAACTACGGTTCTTAGTAATTAAAGATGGCGCAGGGCATTTCTTGTGCGCGGCTGGAGGATTAGAGACCTCTTCAATTGTTCTGAATTAAAACCATGTCATCGCGCGTCACCCTAAATATATTTTGAGATGAAAGAACTGCGCAAGCTTTGTAAACTTGTCATGTGGGCTCTGCTTTGCCTTGGAATTTCCGTGAAAGCGCAACTCACGGCAACAACTTGGAATCCGGCTGGCAACCCCAGCCAGCCATCGGATAATTTATGGGCCACAGCTGGAAACTGGAGCGGGGGCGTCGTCCCTGCACACGGGTATAAGGCCTATTTCAATGCCGGCGCCGCGCCGTGCCTCGTGAACAGTGCGGTTGGCGGTTGCCAGGTATCCATCGGTGATGGCGGATCGGGGGGCGTTCTCATTGTCACCAATGGTGGCAGCCTGTCTGCCGGAGACACCACGGCAGGCAATAATGACAATTATGCCTGGACGGCCATTGGCTATAGCAATACCGGTGAAATGGACATTGAGAACGGCGGCTCAGTAACCTTCAACTATCACCTGTGGATTGGCCTGAATACCGGGGCAACTGGCACGTTCATCATGCGTGGCGGGACGGCGTCGGTTGCGGGCGCTTTTGGGTTGGGCTTTAGCGGCGGCACGGGCATCATGCACATCAACGGCGGCACATTGACGCTTTCCCAATGGGCTGCCAACTCGATTCAGGGCACCGGTTCTGTGCTGGACATTGGAGGTGGAACGGTGGTTATTGCGGGCAATCAAATGGCCTCGGTGAACGGTTTTATCGCCAGTGGCAAAATCACCGGTTACGGTGGCACCGGCACCGTTGCGTGCAGTTACAACGGAACCGCCAATACCACCACCATCACCGCCACTAAAGGTAGCAGCGCCTCCAGCAACAGCGCTTATCTTTCCATCCAACTATCGGGGATCAATCTAACGCTTTGCTGGCCGACTTCTTCCGTCTACTATGGATTGCAGTCCACCACCAATCTCATCGCGCCGGCTGTCTGGAAATCCCTGACCAACACTGTCATCACCGCCAACGGGACTAACGAGGTCATTTTACCTTTGTCGAGTCAGACAATTTTCTTCAGTCTGAATCATGGGGTTGATGCCACCACCATGAATGGCAAATTGTTGATGGGCTATCAAGGCTGGTTCGCATGTCCGAATGATGGTTCGGCGCCTCATCAATGGTGGCATTGGTTTCACAACCAGACGCCGACGGCGGCCAACGTTAACACGGATTTTCTCCCGGACACATCCGAGTTCACCGCGAACGAGCTTTTTAACACGGGAATGACCTACTCGAATGGCAGTCCGGTTCAATTCTATTCGGACGCCGTGCAAAAAACCACCCTCCGCCATTTCCAATGGATGCAAGAGAATCAACTGGACGGCGTATTTCTACAACGTTTCCTGACCGATCTTTCCAGTCCGCAATTTTATTCTTTCCGCAACCAGGTTACTGCCAATGTCCGGGCGGGAGCGGAAGCCTCCGGGCGGGTGTATGCCATCATGTATGACGTCAGCGGACAGCCCGCCAACACCCTCATCAGCAACCTCACCAATGACTGGCTTTACCTGGTGAATACCATGCACATTACCAACAGCACACGGTATCTTTATCACAAAGGCAAACCCGTGGTGGCTCTCTGGGGCTTTGGTTTTAATGACGGGGGCCATCTGGCTTCGCCGCAGCAGGCGCAAACGGTGATCAATTGGTTCAAATCCCAAGGTGTCACCGTGATGGGCGGTGTGCCGACTTATTGGCGCACGCTGCAGAATGATTCGTATACCAATGCCGCGTGGACTCCCGTCTATCTTTCGTTCGATGCCATAAGTCCGTGGGCGGTTGGCAGGTTTGGCAACAACGCGGGTGCAGACAGTTATACGGCGAACATCACCATACCGGATCTCGCCACCTGCAAAACGAACGGAATTGATTATATGCCCGTGATTTTCCCCGGCTTTTCCTGGTATAATGAAAATGGCGGCCCACTCAACCAGATTCCACGCAATGGCGGCTCGTTCTATTGGAGACAGGTTTATGACGCTGTGCATGCGGGCTGTAACATGATTTACGGCGCGATGTTTGATGAGGTCAACGAAGGAACGGCCATGTATAAGCTTGTGCCAACGGCTGCCCAACTGCCTGCTCAAGGCCAATTCCTGTCGCTGGATGCTGATGGAGCAACTCTTAACAGCGACTGGTATTTGCGGCTGGCAAATCAGGCTGGCAAGATGTTACGCGGCGAAATTCCCTTGCAAACCACCATCCCCATCTCACCGCCGTGAGAGCGTGTCTGAAAAAGGAGCGCGGCTGTGTCGAAGACCAGCCGCAGCACGTGGCAAGCGCCTCAACGCGCCGAGCATTCGCGACCGGCAGCGGCTGGTCGAGGCCGACACAGCCGCGCTCCGGGATTTTCAGACACGCTCTGAGAAGACTGATGCTGTTGCAGGGGGACGGATATTTTTCACAACCAACTAGTCGTGACGCTTACGTGTGTGATCGTCGTCAGCGGATTTATCAGGAGATACCAAGGAGATAATGGAAGCGCCAATATTATTTCCGCCTTGAAAAGGTTTTTAAATCAAACTAGTAATAAAAAATATATTTTTGTGAATTAATTTTTTACGGTGCCATGCACGGCAATCCATTTAACATCCTCTCCTACAGTTGTACTATTAATGTTTAGATATGTATCCTGCCATTTATGAAGCGCGACATGGCCGTCGCAAAAAGAGAAAGAACTGGAAGACCCATGATTGACGGCTGGCCGGTCTTTAATGGCGAGAGCGAAAGGATTGGCAACATATTCAAAGTATCCATCATTACATGACGCAGGATTTTCATCTAAAAACTCAAAACAATCAGACGAACCTAGGTTCGCATTAAAATCAGAATACTTGGTAAAATTTTTAAACCGTGGATCAATATCATATTTACCTTTATCCGCCAACATTTCAGCGGGACTCATTCCTACATACATGTTGGCAGAAACCGACCTCACTCGCGGCACCTGCCATTTTGTATCTATGGACTTATCCGCCGGACATTTATAAGACCCGGCCGCCTTGGTATAACTACCAATAGAGCCAACCAAGGTTCCCACGCCGGGAATACTGTCTCCTAACGCTCCCGTAAAATAAGCGTTAGTTGCACAGCCTTTAGGGTCATCCCCTGACCCATTGAGAGCGAATCCCATCGTTCCTGCCGACCAGCTTGGGTATCCTTGAGGGGCGTTAGGATCAAAAGCCTGGCCAGTCAGAAGAAATCCGCCCTGGTTCAGGGGCCAATTCCCAGGCATAAGGTCATTGTTGTCACCCGCATAGAGAATGCTGCCCAATTGCAACTGTTTCATGTTGTTGACACAGGAGATGCCTTGCGCCCGGATCTTGGCTTTCGACAGCGCCGGCAAAAGCATGGCTGCCAAAATGGCAATAATGGCAATCACCACCAGAAGTTCAATCAGCGTAAAGCCGTTGTTTCTGGACGCAGTCTTCACGGAATGCCCGCTTGACAAATCAACACACAATACTCGTTTCATAACTCGGATCCAAACTACATTTATAACTGATAGATTTTATCTTAAAACATTCTCCGGCAGCCAGCCACCCCTGGACGCAACCAGCGACCAAGGCGGCGGTCACTGATGCCAGCGGCCTTGTGGGGGGTTTGACGACGGTAATTTTTCATATGCTTCTTCGTTTCGGATGGGTCTTGAGCAGGATGAATTAAATTTGATCGCGGCGGCATCCCCTTTTTAGGGGAGGGTGCCTGTCAGCGGCATTCCCACCTTGAAAAATCGCCCAGATGGCTGGTTATAAACGCCGGGGCAAAGAATTTCATGGATGCTTTCATGTGTTAAGCCCGCAGGGGAATAATCATCCCGGCGGCGGATCGGCTCAAAGTTTGCTGAATACTCCAGCACCATCGCAAACGCAAAACCAGTTTTCCCCGGCCGCCTTTGCCCTGGACAATCTCCCAACACAGATCGCACACCGGATTCCCATTTTATGCATGGTGGATCAGTCAGTCCCCGTTTTAGGGGAGTATCGGTCCGCGCTGCATTCTCATAGCGTTTTGCCTCGTCGCTCCGCGTTCAAGATGGTAGAAGATCGACGATGGCAAAAACTCATGCGCTGGCGCAACCTTGAATTCTATGAAAACCAAAATTGTTTCCTTTATTTTCATGCTGGCGGCGATGGCATTGCCGGCACAGCAAAACCATTTTGTCGCGTTGAACGACGTCACCTGGCATTCCCCCGGCACCAATGAAAACAATTCAATGCCGCTCGGCAATGGCGACATCGCACTGAATGTCTGGACCGAACCGAACGGCGACATCGTCCTGCTGCTGGCGAAATCCGATGCCTGGAGCGAGAACGGTCAGTTGCTCAAGCTGGGTCGCGTGCGCGTCAAGCTGGCGCCCAACCCGTTTGGTCCGTCATCCACCTTCATCCAAACGTTGAAACTGGCGACAGGTGAAGTTCAAATCCAGGACGGCAAGAATGTTGCCCGCATCTGGGTGGATGCGAATCATCCGGCGGTTCATCTCGAAGTTCACACCCAACAACCCGTGCAAATGGAGGCGAACTCTGAATTGTGGCGCACAAACCATCATCACCTCGGTCAACGAGCGGTTGCGCAGGCGGGCTTCTTTGAATGGGGCAGCAACCCCGACGGGCTCGACTTCAATGCCGACACGGTCCTGCCGGCGCAAACTGATCAGGTCACCTGGTGTCACTTCAACTCCAAGAGTATTTATCCGTTGGTTTTTGAACGTGAGCATTTGGAATCGTTGCTGTCAAAATATCCCGATCCCCTGCTCCATCGTTGTTTTGGCGTGGCCATGAAAGGCCCCGGCCTGGTGAGCGGCGACAATCTGACGTTGAAATCCACCGCCGCTTCCAAATCGCTCCGGCTCGATCTGTATGCGCTGACCCAGCAGGCGGATTCCCCGGAATCCTGGCAGGCAGCTTTGAACAAAGTGGTCGCTGCAACTGACGCCGTCAAAAGGAACGCGGCGTGGAAGGCTCATCAGCAATGGTGGACTGGATTCTGGAATCGGAGCTGGGTTCATGTCAGCGGGACACCTGAAGCCGACAAGGTCTCCCAAAGTTATGCCATCCAGCGTTACCTGACCGCGTGCGCGGGACGCGGCGCGCAGCCGATCAAGTTCAACGGCTCGCTCTTCACCGTCGGCCACGATCTTCCGGAAGGCAAAAGCTCCAGCGAAAACAATCACGATCCGGATTACCGGGCTTGGGGCAATTCGTTTTGGAATCAGAACACCCGCCTGATCTATTGGCCGCTGGTCGCCACGGGCGACAACGACCTGCTCGCACCATGGTTTGACATGTATGTGTCGGCACTGCCTTTGGTCAAGGATCGGACCAGGTTGTATTTTCATCATGACGGCGGTGCATTTATCGAGACAATCTATTTCTGGGGATTGCCAAATGTGAACGATTTCGGCTGGAACAACCAAGGCCCCGAACTACAGAGTTCATGGATGCGTTATCACGTTCAAGGCGGGTTGGAAGTGCTGGAGCAAATGCTGGATCGCTATGACTACACGTCCGACACCAATTTTTTGCCGGCCATTTTGCTGCCGATGGCAGATGCCACGATCACTTACTACGATCAACACTGGAAGCGCGGTCCTGATGGCAGTATCCGGATGGATCCGGCGCAGGCGATTGAAACGTATCAGGAGACCGCCATCAATCCCACGCCGGATGTCGCCGGCTTGATGAGCGTTTTGCCGCGTCTGCTTTCCCTTCCACCCGGATTAACCAGCGAAGCCCAACGGATTCTGTGGACCAAAGTTCTCAAGGATCTTCCGCCGCTGCCGATGGGCACGACCGCCAACGGAAAACTTCCGCCCAAGGGACAAGGCGAGCCGGACGGCAAGCGCGTGATTCTGCCGGCACAAAAATATGACGAGCCGAAAAATGACGAAAACCCGGAACTTTACGCCGTGTTCCCCTACCCGCTCTATGGCATGGGCAAATCCGACCTGGCGATGGCGCGGGATACGTTCATGGCACGCATCAAACCGTATGGAAAATGCTGGGGACAGGATGGGATTCATGCGGCGCTCTTGGGGTTGACTGGCGAAGCCAAAAAATCGCTCCTTGAAGAATTTACCTCCTACGGTGACCAGCAATTCAAATGGTTCTGGTCGAAAAACCGCGACTGGATACCCGACATGGACAACGGCGGCGCGGGAATGATGACGCTTCAGCTGATGCTCATGCAATGTGACGGCAAGCGCATCCAGCTGTTGCCCGCCTGGCCGGCGGATTGGACGGCTGATTTCAAATTACACGCGCCTTATCAAACCACTGTTGAGGGCCATGTCGAAGGCGGAAAAGTAACCCGGCTTAAAGTGGTTCCTGCCAGTCGCGCCAAGGATGTGGTTGTGCTCGGGCAACAGAGCAATTAAGCATTGTCCAATGTAACAACCGGATGAATCCTGGCAGTTCGGAGCAAAACCATCACAGCTTCGTCGCTGCCGGGACGTTGGTGATTCCCCAAATCTCGCGGATGGTTTCCTCGGTGTTAAAGCCGTTGGGGCACGCCGCACTACGCGTGTTGGCCCAGTACCACTGCGGATCCGTGCGATTCCCCGGTCTGAGAACCCGGCTGCCCGGCATTTCGAGATGACCGTTCGGATCGGTCTGCTTCACCCAATTCCAGGCGTAATGCAGCCACTGGTTGCGTTCCGCCTCCGGCATCAAGGCGAACCAAGTGATTTCATCCCAACCCCAGATGAATGGCGACGAACTGGGTTTTCCGGGATTGTGACTGCCAAAATTATCGAACTCGACCACATAAGGCAGATGGTCACACGCCCAACCGCTGGGCGCAATACCGCCTTTGCTCCGTTTGAAAATTGAATCAGCGTAACCGACTTGCAACACTCCCTGATACGGTTGGTTCGTCACCGCCACGATGCGCAGCGGAAAGGAATGAAAATCGAAGAGCAACTTCCCCTGCTCCACATATCCGCCAGTCGGCGTGTGCGCATCGCAAATCAAAAGATGCCGGCGGGCATGTTGACGGGCGTAAGCCCGCACTCGTTGCAACATGTCCTGCCAGCCGGCGTGGCCCGGATCATTGCCGTCCATGAGTCCGACCTGTCCAAAATGGATCGCTTCAATTCCCGCATCAATGTAACTGGTGGCGAGAAAGTAAAACCACATGCGCGTTTCCAAACGGCTCATGTCTGGAACGGAAGCGCCATTGCCCCAGTGATTCACAAAGCGGCCATTGGCATACAGCATGTCCTCATACACAAAGTTGCGGTTCGTGACCGGCTGACCGAATTCCACGAAAACACGTTCGGGAATCGAAACCGTTGCGATGTCTTTGGTGACGATTTCAAATGCCGCCGCCTGCAAAACAATGTCGGGATCGGCTTGATGCAGCGCTGCCGCATACGGCCGGGCCGTCTTCAAAAACCGGGCCAGATTGCTTTCGTGGCCCCAGAGCATCAGTGCCCGTCCCACAAATTTCACCCTGGTGTCCAGAATCAGACGCAGGTTGTCGCGAGGATCCACACCACGGGCGTCACGCGGCTGGGTCAAATCATCGTGCAACAATTCCGTAAACGAGATGGAACGGGACAGATAATTCTCCAAGACCGGCCTGGAAATGACGGCGTCAAAATGAAAATCCTGCGCGATTATCGGAACTGTCCCGGCAAAAAGTGTGCTGATCAGGATGCCAAGCAGACTGTTATTTTTCATATTTTTTATGGATAAACCAATCGGAAAAAAGCACCGGCGGCTGTCGGATCAATTGGAAATGTCATTTGGTTCGTAGCCGCGGAACCAGGCAGCGTCACCCAATTTGTCCCCAGGCCGGCCCCCGGTGAGTTCGTCTGAATTTGCAACAGCCAGCCTGTGTGGCCCTGCGGCCAGCTGAGTTGTATCTGGCCATTACTGACTCCAAAACCGAATTGAGGTGGAGTCGTCGAAACCGGCTGCGCACTCACTGGAATCGAGTTGGGACTTTCGCCAGCTGAATTCGTCGCCGACACCACATAATAATAATTGGTGCCATTGAGAAGACCGGTGTCCGGATAACTTGGACCGGTAACCGTGGCAATGATGGAATATGTCGCTCCATTGTTCGTGGACCTTTTAACGTTGTAACTGCTCGCGCCAATGGATGCCGTCCAACTCAACGCCACCTGCATATTCCCCGCGCTGGCAGTCAAGCCCGTCGGAGCACTCGGAATGGCCAACCTCGCGGCCAGGGGTCCTGCGGCGTAGTTCGCCGCGACATCTCCCCCCGTTAATACGCCGCTTTCAACCCGGGCAGAGGCAACATAACCCGCCAACGAAGATCCCCCTAAAACAGATGAGCCAATCCACATGAGCGTTTGGGGTGTATTCAGAGTGCCACCGACCGAACCGTTCGGCTGACCATCCTGATAGAGCCGCACAGTGGAGCCGTCAAATGTGCATGCCAGATAATGCCACCCAACCGTGGGCGTTGTGGACCAGCCCACGTCCGGACCATAGTTACCGGTGAAGCCGCCGAAACTTGGGTTGTTGAAATAACCCATTTCACGAGCCTTATGCGGGTTTGATGAACCACCATCAACTCCGTAACCGGCGACAAAACTGCTCGCGTTTATGGCTGTGGCATAAACCCAGGCTTCTACCGAGCATGGGGCATTCGTAAGCATCCCGACCGGCACCAGACCAACCGAGCGCACAGCATTGTTGCCCACGCCGTTTACATAAACAGCTTTTATTGAACCGGACCCATAAGCGATACCGGCCACATTCAAATTTCCACCGCCAACGGCTATAAAATTACCAACACTGTTGCTGCTGGCGGTCCGGTTTGTCCAAACGGCACTACCTGAGCTCAAATCGCTGGACTGCAGATTGACGATGAGGTCTCCTGCCACGCGCGCGCCCCATGCGGTTCCAGGAGTTATGTTCACCGGCGATGAATTCGTGCTTTCGCCCCAGACGTTTGAGGCAGACACAACATAATAATAATTGGTGCCATTGAACACGCTGGTGTCCAGATAATTTGGACTGGCGATACCCGTGGCAATGGTGGAATACGTCACCCCACTGTTTGTGGACCTTTTAACGCTGTAACTGCTCGCGCCAAATGAAGCCGCCCAACTCAACCCCGCCTGCATATTCCCTCCGTTGATATTTAAGCCCGTCGGAACACTCGGAACGGCCCATGTGAAATCATTGGTCCGAGCAGATGGCATCACCGTCAATTGAGTGACGGTTCCATTGGTAAAAATGAGTCTGACCGCGGTGTTGCTGGGGGCGCAGAGTTTGAAGTCAACGCTCCAGGTTGAAGGCCAGGATGGCAGCGGCCGGATTTCGGAGCCATTGCACTGCATCAGCATGAATTGCAAACCGGTCATGGCCGCGCCGCCGTTGTCCAGATCCGGCAGATAATCATTGTGTGACGTCCAGAAAGCTGGGAAACGGCATTGGCTGTCTGTCTGTTTAAAATTACTGGTGACATCGGCCTGCGCGCTGCCGGTCAACCCGACCAGCGGCTCTTCAATGACATCCTGGGTCCAGCAATTTTTATTGTTTTGAACCACGCGGTTGTTGAAGGTGGCCAGGCCAACATTGAAATTTGGCTTGCCGATCCCGTAAATCCGATAGGGAAATATGCAATAACATTCCGGGTTCTCCGAGTTGTGGGAAGCGCCGTAAGTCTCCGCGGGTATCACATAGGTGCCAGTGGCGTTCGTTGGCAATGGCGGGAGGGCGGCATGGCAATTGATCCATTCATTGATCAACGCCGGAGTGGTGAAATTGGTGGGCAAGGCCATGAGCTTTGGAATATCGTTCATCAAACCCGAGATGTAATCCGTGGAGTTGGTGCAGTCCCAATACATTTCAATCGCATTGGCGGGGTAAAATTTAATTTTGCCATTCACCCGCGGCCAATGCTGGTCAAAAAAACGGATTGTCTGCGTCGCAAAGGGCACAATATAGTTGGTGGCAAAGGCGCTGTCGCGCGTGTAATCGTAGTAGTCCAGCATCATGGCCAGCGTTTCCAGCGCACCTTGATAGTGATACCGGATGTATTGATTGCCGGTGTTGGTGGCCGTGCTGCTGCCCCCCCAGTCAGTCAGCAGATACTGGCCAAAATAATTAAACGTTTCGGGAAAGAACGCGCCGCCGTGTCCATAATACTTGAGCGTTGCCGCTGTCTGAGAACCCATCATGTTGGTGTAACAATCAAACCACGGCTGCATCAGATCGAAGTCTCCCGAAGCCAGCAACGGCCAATAGAGATGACGGGTGTTTTGATGCCAATATCCCGGCCCCCATCTGCGGTAGTCACCATTTTGTCCGTTATAGTCAAATGTAAAGGTGCCGCCGTTGAACTTTATCGGATACTTTCCCCTGCCCTGACAGGCTTCCATAAAACGCTGTTCGAGATATCCACGTGTAACAGCAACGGCATTGGCATCGCCGCTGATAAAAATCCAACTCCGATTCCAAAACGCATCCCACCAGTTGAAGTGATTGGTCCTGGCCGTTTCGAGGTCCGTTGCATCCACCTGCGCGACCAGGTTGCTCATCTGGTTCTGCCAGCCGGTCGCCGTGCCGGTCTGCGCGGTATAAGGATAAATGGATACCATGAAATGGGTGCCGGCTGCGGATTGCAAAGTGTAATTGCTCACCTTGCTGAAATTGGGGGCTTTGATGGTCGCGCCGAAAGTGCGGTTGAGATACGGATCAGGAAAGCTCGTCCAGAGACCGTTTAAATTCTCTCCGGCCAGAATCGTCTGATACAACGAAGTGGCATTGCGATGATACGAAACCAACCGGTCAGGCAACGACAAGACGGCATCCGCGGTTTCCGTCCAGCCATTGTTCACGCCCCGCCAGCCGCCGGACGGCGGATCGTTGCCGTCGGTCGCCGTGTAAGGCGAACTCCGCCAGACTTCATTCGAACAAGTCATGGTGAACGACTGATCGCCAGTCGCCTCCACTCGAATCACCGGCTGGTTGGCATCAATCCAAACACGAAGATAAATCTGCGAACCGGGTGGTCCCGCGGCAACGTCAATCTCCCCGTGATAAAAATCCAGCGTCTGCTTAAAAGACGCGCCCAGCGCAAATGGATTTGGCGTGAAATGGATCCGGGTCCGGCCGATTTTCAACAGTCGCGTGCCTTCGCTCCAGCTATCCGACTTGCCGATATACATCATCAAATCGCCGCCGTTTTCCACCCAGACATTGGCGGTGACGTCGCCGTTACCGATGGGCATTGACCCTGGCGATCCATTCGTGCTGGGAGCAGTCCACACTTCATTGTAGTTGTTCAACTGAGATAGCACATCCGCCGGCAAACTGGCCGCGCGGACTTGTCCATTGCTGGCAAGAAAAAGACTGAACAACAAAATAAAAACCCGAAACGGCTTATCAGATTGCACTTTTTTGTTGTTACTCATGGCTGGCTCTATGGATAGACCAACCGGAAGAACACACTGCCATCGGTGGTGTTGATGGGCGCAGAGAACTGATTAGTCAGGTTTGAATTCGGCACGTTCACCCAGTTGGTGCCGATTCCGGCATTCAGCGAATTGGTTTGAATCTGCACACGCCAACCGAGGTGATCCACTGGCCAGCTAAATTGCATCAGGTTGCCGGCAGTCGTGAGACTGAGCTGGGGCAAAGCGGTGGACACGGTCTGCGCGCTGGCTGCAAGTGAATTCGGGCTTTCGCCAAACGAGTTCGTGGCCGTGACGACAAAATAATAAACCGTTCCGTTCGCCAGGCCGTTGTTGGTGTAAGCGAGACCGGCCACGTTGAGAGCGACGGTCGTGTAAGGCCCGTTGCCTGCGGTTGCCCGCTTTACATTGTAGCCGGTTGCCCCGGAATTGGGAGACCATGACACGCGAATTTGGCTCGACGACAGCGTCGTCGCCGTTAAACCAGCGGGCGCGGACGGTGGGAATGGCGGGAAGAGGCGATTCGCCGGAATGATTTCTTTGGGCTGACTCGGACTTGACCAGGACAAACCGGCCGCCGCACCGCCCCCGTCTTCGTAGTAATCCATCTGGATGGAATATCGAGTGCCAGCGGCCAGCGCAATCGTCCCGCTGTTCTCGGTGGGCGCGTGACCGGTCCAATTGTTGACGAGTTGGACGCCGTTGACCCACAACCTCACGCCATCATCGGATAACGTGTAAAATGTGTAAGTCTGGGAGAAAAGCGGCTGCACCTGGCCGGTCCAGCGCACGGAAAAGGTATCCACGCCGATGGCGGGGGCGGGCGAACCAGTGCCCCAATCAAAGTTCACGCCTGAATCCACGCGCGATAAAACAAATCCAGTCAGGTCAATGTTGTTGTAGTAATCACCCTTCAGTCCGAGCAGAACCGGCGCGGCCAAAACTTCCGCAGAGTCCGTGCTTTCTCCCAGCGAATTTACCGCTCTGACGGTGTAATAATAAATCGTGTCGTTGACCAATCCAGTATCGATATAGCTCACGAAACCCACATTCGTCGCGGCGGTCGTGTAAGGTCCTCCGCTCACCGTTGCACGCCGGACTGTATAGCTGGCAGCCTGCGCCGATGCCGCCCACGTCAACCGGACTTGCGAGTTCCCGGATTCGGCCGCCAGATTCGTCGGCGCAGAGGGAATGACCGGTGGCAGCACAAACGGAGTGGTATGCGTCGCGTGAAAGGGAACCTGACCTTTGAACATGCGGCCTGCATCGCGCATTAATCGCAAATAAAAATCCGCGGAACAGTGGACTCCATCGGCATCCCAGTTGATAAACGATGACCCCAGCGGAGTCATGGACGCATCCTCGGCGGTGGGAATAAGCTGAGTCGCTTCATTAAATTCGTCATACATGGAAACATAAAGGCCATGAGATCCGATCTGCATCATGTTGACGACTTGATGCCACAGGTAGTCTCCATGCATCCGGCCGCCGGTCGGAGGGGTTTGCCAGCTGTGACCGGGCACAATACAGGGCTGATAATCCAGGCCGTGGCTATTGCAATAGGTCATGTCTCCCTGGTTCACACTGGAACGATACGAATCCGATCCGGCGGCATCGTTGAATCTTCCGACCATCCACGGCGAGATCATGTGGAAGTTGGTGTAAACGTTCAGGAAATTCGTTTTGGAATCATTGATTGAATTGCGCCACCAGGTCGGCACGCCGCCAATCACGTAACAGCCCTGATTCTTGAACCAGTTGATCACCTCCGTGCAGGTGGCCTCATCTCCAGGCCGATCCGTGAAGCCCATTCCCCAGATGCACACGACTGGCTTGCCATTTTGCATCGCGTAGGCGGGGGAATTTGTGATGTTAATCTGGGCAATCATGTAGTTGGTCCAATCCGTCTTGATCTGCGTGGCGAAACTGTTCCAGCCGCTGATGTCATACATGATGTAGAACTTGCGGTTATAGGTCTCCGCCGCGCTTCGCACTTTGAGCGTCATTCCATTGCGAGTCGGGCCTTCGCCACCAAAAGGGTTGAAGCGTTGCAAGGCCGCCGTATCAATTTCGTTTTCCTGCATCCAGCGAAAATGCGTGTCCACCACCTGCTGATCATACGAAGAGAACAGGGTTGCGGGCTGTCCATTGCCAAGATTCGTGAACGCCGTTTGAAAGCCCCTGGCATACTGCCGCATGTCGGGCCAGCCATAGATGCTGATATTGTTCGACGACGGCGTTTGCGAGTTGGGCGTCCAATGCCACCAGGCGTTGATCGGCGATCCATCCGACGTGCAGGCGAACCAACCTTGATAGCCTACGCTTACCTTGCCAACGACGTCGCCGACGGGGCTGGCCGCAAACAACGAATTGCCGATGCACAAGAAGAGGGCGATGACAGGGACCGCCAGTAACCGGGTGCTGAAGCAAATGGTTTTCATTTCATGGATAAACGAGACGGAAGAACGCGCTGCCGTTGGCGGAATCAATTGGGACAAAGACCTGATTGGTAAGAACCGAACCGGAGACGGTTACCCAATTCGTTCCAAGTCCGGCGTCAATGGAATTAGTCTGCACTTCGAGCCGCCAGCCAAGGTGATCCGTCGGCCAGTTGAATTGCATCGTGCCGCTGCTCATTCCAAAGCCAAGTTGAAGCGGAGCGGTGGACACCGGACGCACGCTGGCTTCAATTGAATTGGCGCTCTCGCCAAACGAATTCGTGGCCGTGACGACAAAGTAGTAAGCCGTTCCGTTCAGCAATCCGGTATTGGTGCAAGCAAGTCCAGTCAGGTTGGTGGCAATGACAGCATAAGCTCCATTTGAAATAGTGGAGCGCTTCAAATTATAGCCGGTCGCGCCCGAAGCCGCCGCCCAATTCAACACCGCCTGGCTGTCGCCAGCCGTGGCTGTCAAACCTGTCGGCGTGGCGGGAGGCACACCCACCAAGAAAGTGAACGCCAATTCGGACAATTGAAGGTTGCTAGCATCGCCGTTGTTGGTCGTGATGTTCAGCCGGTAATATTCATAACCGATGGTGTTGCTGATGGGATACTGCTTGGTCAGGAAACGGGTGGCAAACGTTTCTCCCGTGCGTGTGTCCAGCGCGGTCCAGTTCGTTCCATCGTGCGAGCCTTGGAATTGCCAGCTCTTGGGATCGCGTCCGGGCACATCGTTGGCGCTGGATAAATCGTAGCGAACGACAATCTTTGCGATTCCTCTGAAGTAATACTGCAACCACGCCGTGGTGCCGGAAGCAAGCCACTTGGTGCCCGTCGAACCATCGAACGCCCTGGCCGCCGTTTCGCTGGGAGCGTTCTCTGAACTGGCCGATGCAATGCCAACCGATGGCAGGCCTGAAACTTCCAGTGAGTTTGTGCTCCCCCCGGCCGCATTCGTCGCACTGACCACGTAATAATAGGTCGTGTTATTGACCAATCCGGCATTGGTGTAAGTGGTCGTGGTCGGACTGGCGATGGTGGTGTAAGGTCCGCCGCTCACGGTGGCGCGCTTGACGTTATAGCTGGCCGCGCCAGTTGAAGACCTCCAGCTTAAGGTCACCACGCCATCGCCCGACGCCGCGGTCAGCCCGACTGGAATAGTGGGTGGCGGTTGAGGTTGAGTCGTCGCGCTGGCTTGGATGCTGTTGGTGCTCGCACCGCCCGAGTTCACGGCCGAGACCACATAGTAATAGGCCGTATTGAGAGCCAATCCCGTATCCCAATATCCCGTCGCCGCGATGCCCGTGGCGATGTTGGTGTAAGGCCCGCCGTCAACCGTCGCCCGCTTGACATTATAGCTCGTCGCCGCAGCCGGAGCCGTCCAGTTCAAACTAATCTCGGTGCTGGAGACCGGCGTGGCCGCGAGATCCGTTGGGGCAAGCAGCGGGACGGCATTCAGGGGCAGAATTTCCACCCCGCTGGATTTTGCATTATCCGATGCGCCATTGGCATATTGAATGACGATCTGTCCGCTGCCATTGGCCGCGATGGTGTATTCCTTGATGGTGGCCTTGTTCTTGGCTCCGGCATCGGCAAAAATGTCATAGTTCGCCAATACTTGAGTCCCATTGATGAAAACGTTGAAGCGGCGCACGCCGGCAGCATTGTAAAAGATTTCCGCGAAATGCAGCCGCACCTTGTAGCTGGTTCCAGCAACCAGATTGGTAAAGGTGTAAGTGTTATTATTCCAGCGTTCGGTCTGATAGACCGCCTGGGGTGCCGGATTGGTCACACCGCTGGTGTCGATGGCTGAAGAAGTTGAGCCGGCATTTCCGCCAGAAAAACAAGCGTCGGCCGTGAACGGGCTCGCCGCGCTGCCACCCGAGTTCACCGAATAAAAAGCCGCCGGCGTAACGCTGACTTGCGTCGAGTCCGGACCCTCTCCCAGCGAGTTCACCATGCTGATGACATAGTAATAGGTCGTGCCATTGACCAGCCCGGCGTCAATGTAGCCGATCGCTCCCACATTCGTGGCGATGGTCGTGTAAGCTCCGCCGCTGACGACGGCCCGCTTGATATTGTAACTGGTCGCGCCAGCAGACGCCGTCCAGCTCAAAGCACCCTGCGCGTTGCCACCATTGGCAGTCAAACCCTTCGGGGCGGCCGGGGCGGCGACCGGCAACATGGGAAGAGTTGGCCGGGTTGCGGTCAGGGCCATTTGGCCTTTAAACATCCGGCCACCATCGCCGGTGAGTCTCAGGTAGTAGTCCGACGAGCAGGGCGTGCCATCTTGATCCAGTGTAAAATAAAGAGCCGGGGTTCCGATCGGACTCATGGAGGCGTTTTCCGCCGTGCAGGCGATCTGGTTTCCCTCGTTGAACTCATCATACATGGAAATGTAAATCCCCTGGCAACCAGCCCTTTGCATGTTGTAGAACTGCCGCCACATGAAATTTCCATGCGCCCGCTGTCCCGTGTCGCCAGGCAAGACACACGGCTGATAATCAATGCCATTGGCATTGCAATACGCTTGATCCGGCAGATTCACGTTGTTGTAAAAATTATCCACATCGCCGGTGTTTCCAATTCTGCCAACCATCCACGGCGAAATCATATTAAGCGCACTATATGCGCTCAGAAAATTCGTCCTGGAGTCGCCATCCTCGGTCCGCCAATGAGTCGGCACCCCGCCGATGACGTAGCAGCCCTGACCCTTGAACCAGTTGATCACTTCGCCGCAGGTAATCGCGTCCCAAGGATGATTGCCGTCGTTGAAGCCAAAGCCCCAGATGCACACAACCGGCTTGCCGTTTTGCGTCGCGTATGCCGGCGACACGGTCAAGGCTGACATTTTATTGGTCCAGTCAGCCTTGATTTCCGCCTGCATGGTCGTCCAGCCGCTGACGTCATACATGATGTAAAATTTCCGGCCGTAAGTTTCCGCAGCCTTCCTGACTTTTATCGCCATCACGTCACGAGTCGGACCTTCACCTCCGGTTGGATTGAAACGTTGCAGGGCGGCGGTATCAATCCCGTTCTCCGCCATCCACCGGAAATGCGTGTCCACCGTCTGCTGGTCGTAGGAGGAAAACAGCGTGGCCGGCTGGCCATTGCCAAGATTGGTGTAACCGGTTTGATAGCCTTTGACGAACTGTCGCATGTCGGGCCAGCAATGGATGCTGTTTGAGAGCGTGATGGGCGTGGGCGGCTGGGTTCCGCCGCTGTAATGCCACCAAGTGCCGATGGGAGCGCCATCGCCGGTGCACGCAAACCACCCCTGATAACCCACGGTCACCTTGCCCACAACGTCGCCCACCGGACTTCCTCCCCGTGCCGGCTGGCCCAAACACGCCAGGGCAACAGCACCCAGAAATAAAATTAACCGGTGGGAATAATTGTTACGCATAGACTTCATTTAATTGCACAAAATTGATTAACGCTTATTAATTCCCGGGGTATACCAGCCGGAAAAAGACACTGCCAGAGGTTGGATCAACCGGGACCGTCATCTGGTTGGTGTTGGTGGATGCGGGAATGGTCATCCAATTGGTTCCAAGCCCCTCATTCAACAAATTTGTCTGCACCTGCAAACTCCAGCCCGTGTGATCCGCCGGCCAGCTTATCTGTATCTGCCCGTTACTGGTCGTGAAGTTGAGTGGTGGCGAGGTCGTGGACACGGGTCGTGCACTGGCTTGAATGGAAATCGGACTCTCGCCGTAGAGGTTCGTCGCCGTGACGACATAATAATACAATGTTCCATTGGTCAGACTGCTGTCCGAGTAACTGAGATATGCCAGATTGGTGGCGATGGTCGTGTAGGGCCCGCCGCTTAAAGTGGACCGTTTCAAGTTGTAGCCGGAGGCGCTCACACTGGCGGCCCATGATAGATTGACCTGCCCGCCGACGGCAGTCCCGGTCAGGCCGGCTGGAGCCGGCGGCGATGTTCCGAAAACGTTGACCTCGTCAATGCTCCAAAAAGTTCCCGGCGCGCTGCCGGTCTGGAGGATCCGGATGTAACGCGCCGACTGCGGAACAAACGTGATGGTGGTGATGCTCGAAGAACCGGTTCCGGTTGCAATGGAGCTACCCCAAGTAACACCGTCGTTGGAGACATAAACCTGATAGCCGCGCGGATAATCATTGGCCGAATTGACATAATTCAAAACGATTTTGTTAAATGCATTGGCCGAACCCAGGTCCACTTGAAACCACTGGCCATTGACTTGCGATGTGCCCGTGGACCAGCGCGTGGTGAGATTGCCGTCCAGTGCATTGCCCGGCGCATCGCTTCCCGTGGTGCTGGAACTGGCCACCCACATCGTCCGGCTCAGCGTGCCGGGCATGGCGTAAACCTGCGATGAATTGACACTCTCGCCGGCCAGGTTCTGGGCGGAGACCACATAGTAATAGGTCGTGCCGTTGACCAGTCCGGTGTCAGTGTAGCCAGAGCTTGGCACATTGGTGGCGATGACCGTGTAAGATCCGCCGCTGGTCGTGGAACGTTTGACGTTGTAACTGGTCGCGCCGACGGAAGCGATCCAGCTCAAGGTGGTCTGGGCATTGCCCGCGGTCGCGACCGGGTTGGCGGGCGTCGCGGGCGGCACGCCGCTGACAAATCCGACGATGAAGGATTCGGCGGTCCCAATCGTGGTGCTCTGAGCGATCAACGGATTGTCCCCGCCATTGGGCGCGGTGACATATTTGCCATCGTTCATGGCGCGAATGCCAATATTGCCGCCACCGGCATCAAATTCGGTAAACGTCTCCCAACTGCCGACGCCAGTCCGGTTGGCGATCAGCGGGCTGGCACCGTTGTTTTCCGCGCAGACATACTGGGTGTTGACCAGAGCAAGCAAGCCGATGTTGCCGCCACCCGCATCCACCACCTGAAATTGCTCTGGCGTGCCGGCCGAGACGCTGGAAGCAATCAATGAATCGGCGCCGCCGTTGGGTGCCGTGACATATTCGCCATTGATCAGGGATTTCAAGGAATAGGTGTTACCAACGATCAATTGATGTGAAAGCGTTGGTGGCGCGGTAAAGAAACCGAAGAATTGGACGTTGAATAAAACTCCGCCACCGCCAGTGTAAACCAGATAAACCGCATGCGTTCCACTCGCACCGGTGATATTGCAATACGCATTCAAGTAGGTTTGTCCGCCGCCGGTTCCTGGAACCACGCAGGTTCCGACCAATGTTCCCACTGGACTGTCGAGCCGGATTTCAATATTGCCACCGGAACCGACGCTGGCCACCCGGGCGACAAAGGTATTTACGCCCGTCAGATTGATATTGTTGTAAGCCGACCAATCGCCTGCTTCGAGGCTGGTGATGTCCTGCCCGCCTTCGGCGCATCGCTCAATCACCACGCCCGACATGGTGTTGTAATTTGCCGCCGCCGTTGGGAAAGTTATGGCATAGCCAACGGCGCTGTTGGTAAAGGCCACGCGTCCGACGTTGAGTCCGGTCACGGAATTGGAATTGATGATGGCATTTCCCGTGACACCCGTCCCCAAACTGCCGCCCCCGACCATGATGCCATCCTGGCCGGGGTGGATGATCGTGTTGTATTGAAAAACATTGTTCGTGCCGGTTGTGAATCCCACCGCGCTGAAGAGTGAATCCGTGATGATGTTCGAAGCGCAATAGGTATTCGCGACCGTGCCGACGCTTTGCCCATCGCCGCCATTGCCGATCATCATGGCGGGCTGTTGTTGCAGATAACCATTGCCACCACAGCGCAAGACGACATTTCCCAGAACCGTCGCGGAAATCAGATCGGAACCGTTCACGCCGAACTTGCCCACGCCCAACCCGACGTAACGCGCCGTGTCATGCAGATAATTATTGGTGACTGTCTGATTGATGCCGCCGTAGATTGCCATGTTCTTGCCACCCCACGCCCCGATCGCCGTGTTGTTGATATAAGCGATGTTGCTCATCATCGTGTAGTAAGCGGTGGTCGATCCATTCACGTTGTAATTAACGGAATTGATGGCCATGGCGTCATCACCGGTGCCCCGGACGAAATTGTTGGAATAGGTCAGGTTCATCCCAATGCCGGAACTGCCCTCCACGTTATTGAAGTTGCCACCGTCCGACCACACACTCAGCACTCGGCAATTTTGCGCCGTGCCGCCGACACCGGAACACCAGAAGGCGGAAGTCACATGCTGGATCCAGACATTATCTACGAGCCAATTGTTGCCGCTGAAATTGACCGCCCCGTTATTGTTGTTGCCCGCCCGGCTGGAAGAATTGCAGTCCAAAGCAACGCCCCGCAATGTGGAAGAGGTGGTCGTGATGATATTATTCACGCCCTGTGAATTGTTGTTCGGTGTGACGCGATACAGCGTGCTATACCATGGCCCGGCGCCCTCAATTTTTATTCCCGACGCTTTAATTCCGCCGCTGATCGCGCTGAAGTAATAGGTTCCCGGCGGTATCCAGGCGCTTTTGCCCTGTGACTGGGCCGCGATGAAGCAGTTATTGATCGCAGCGGTATTATCCACGGCGATGTTGTTCGACACCGCAAAGTAGCTTGCGATGGAAAGTGAATTAGCCGGTTGCGTCAGCGGTGCAGGCGGATTTTCCAAGTCAACCACGTCCAGGTAATAAAACGAGGCTGTGTTGGTTGAATCCTTACGCAACATGATGGTATCGCCCGGCGCAACGGCGGCACCCGTGATGAAGGCATGCGTGTCGTTCCAGAAACCGCGCGGATTGCCATCCGCCGGATTTTTATCGGCCTGGCCGTTGTAGTTGGTGCCTTCGTAACAGTAACTTTGCAGCGAGTTGACGCTGAAGGCCTGGCGGAACGTGCCGTTGACATACAAGTCAATCGTATTGGTAATGCCCCCACCTGTGGGCGCATCGGGAATACAGGATCGTAAATTCAGCGCCGTGAAATTTTGGCCGGTGGTGTTCGTCCACGTCACCGACTGGCCGGTGACAGTGAGTTGAACATAGGCATGACCTGACGCCTCGAGCTCTGGACTTGAATACTGGGTCGTGGGAGCCGACGTGAGTGAAACTACCGCGGCCCCGCCGCCAAGGGTGCCGCTTTCGGCCTCCACACTCGTGAAAGGAGTTGTCGCGCCGACTCCGGCATGGGCCTTGTCTCCAAGACACAGACCTGTCATCACCACCATCAGCGAACCCCAAAAGCGAAGCGAGCGGGTCATTACTTCAATCCTTTCGCTGAATTCTGTATTTCCAGAGGGAAATTGGTGATGGGTTGAATTTCCATGCGGCGATAACAGGCTTCAGCACCTTCGGACTGAAGTTGAATCTGTCCCGCCGTGAGCGGCTTCTTAATATCCGGCGGGCCGTCGATGATGCACGTGTTCTGCAAGACCTGGACCACGTGGCCATTGACCACGCTGAGGGCGGTTTGGCCAATCGTGTAAATCTCCAGCACATTCCATTCACCGTTGGGTTTCTCAAAATCTCCAATCAGGTGGGCGGACTTGAAGCCGACTCCGCCCGGCCCGTTGCCGAACTTTTGAACTTCACCGCCGGGATCATAGGACCAGTCACGCGCGCCTTTGCGCGCCGTGATATCAGCACCGGTTCCACCGAGACAATACAAGTCGCCCATGTTGTTCTCCTCGACCTGAAATTCCAGACAGCGTTTCCAAGCGTGCCAAAAGACACCGTGCGGCCCGGTGCAATGGTAGAGAATGCCGTTGTCGCGCGCCTCCGTCAATTTGGGCTCCCATTTGCGTTCACCCCATTTGAACTGCGTGCGGAAATGATAATTGGAAAAACTCTCGCGGGTGGTCAGGCCCCCGAAGATTTCGCCGCTGATGTGAAGCACCGGCTCACCCTCTTCCAGCTGCACGGTGAACACATGCTTGGGATCATGATTTAATCCCAGCGGTATTCCTTCGTGGCCATCCGGACTGGTTGGCGTGCCGGCCGGCAGATTGGTGACGGTTGCGTGGGGGACCCCAATCCACAGTTCCCAGTCGGAAAGCTTTTCGTCGAAGAGCGGCCGCCAGCCATTTGTGGTTGTCTGCGCGGCGGCAGCCATCGCGATCATCATCGCGCTGATCACGATCAACGAGGATGGCTTGAATAATGGCGACTGCGCGGGGCGGCTGGTTTGCATGATGATATGAGTGAACAATCTTATGGGGAAGCAGAGGGCCGCGTGGCTTGATGGATTACGTCGGTTGATTGGGTCATTGATCAAACGGTAACCGCGAATGAGCCGGCCCGCCATCCCCCAAAACGGGGACTTACCAAAAATCACTTTCACACAACAATGTCATTAACGCATGACTATCGAACCCAGAAAATTTGCGCCGGCGAACCAGAAATTCTCCGGCGACAAGCGACACACATTCTTTTTCACCCTGTCCGTGATGGCTGCAGCCCTGGCAGGCGGGATGCCGGCCTTGCAAGCACAGGACGCTCCGCCGCCCTATAAAAATCCAAGCCTCACCGTGGATGCACGCATTGCGGATCTTGTCGGGCGCATGACACTGGAGGAAAAAGCGCGGCAGCTCGACATGTATTTTGGCTGTGAATCAGTTCTGGAAACGAATCAATTCGTCGCCAGAACCCACGCCAGGCCGGATGCCGGTTTCAATATGGCGATGGCGGAGAAAAATCTGGGAACGCTCGGCATCGGCTCGATTCACGATCTTTATCCCCGCGCCAAACTCTACAATCAGGTGCAAGCCTGGATCATAAAATCCAACCGCCTCGGCATTCCCGCCCTGTTCCTGGAAGAGGGTTTGCACGGTTACATGGATTCTGACGAAACGGTGTTTCCCCAAAGCGTCAATCTCGCGACGACGTGGAATCCAGAATTGGCGCGGCAAACCGGCGCGGCCATCGCCGCCCAGGCCCGTGCCAACGGCGTGGCCATGATCCTTGGGCCGGTGCTGGATGTCGCCCGCGATCCGCGCTGGGGACGCGTGGAGGAAAACTTTGGCGAAGACCCGTATCTCACCGGCCAGCTCGGCCTGGCTTACGTGGAAGGCATGCAGGGTGATTCGCTGAACACGGATCACACCGTCATCGCCGAGCCGAAACATTTTGCCGGCCACGGCAGCCCGGAAGGCGGACTCAACATGTCGCCCGTCCACGCCGGCGAACGCGAAGTCCGTTCCATCATGCTGAAGTCGTTTGAACCCGCCATCCGCGAAGGCAAGGTGAATGGCATCATGGTGGCCTACCACGACCTTGACGGCGTCCCCTGCACGGGCAATCCCTGGCTGCTCAACACTGTTCTCCGCGACGAATGGGGCTTTCAAGGATTTGTCCTGTCCGACCTCGGCGCGATCCGCCGGCTCTACGACACCCATCACGTCGTGGATTCGCCCACCAACGCGGTCTTGCTCGCGCTCAATTCCGGCGTGGACATGCAGTTCTACGATTTCGATCACGACATTTTTCAAGACGCCATCGTCAACGGCGTTAAAAATGGCAAGCTCAGCGAAGCCACCTTGAATCAGGCGGTCGCACGCGTGCTGCGCGTCAAGTTTATGCTCGGATTATTTGATCGTCCGTTCGTGGATGAAAACCTCGACGCCACCGTCCGGCACTCACCGCAACAAGCCGGCCTCGCGCTCGAATCCGCGCGCCAGTCCATGTGCCTGCTCAAAAACGAAGGCCATCTTCTGCCTTTGGGAAAAAATCTCAAACGCATCGCCGTCATCGGACCCAACGCCAGCCTTGCCCGGCTGGGCGACTATTCCGAAGGTGCGCAGGAAGGCTCCAAGGAAGGAATGCTCGAACAAATCAGGCAGCGGGTTAAATCGAACACCGAGGTGACTTTCGCCGATGGCGGGAATATCAAAGAGGCCGTCGCACTGGCCGGAGCAGCCGACGTCGTGATTCTTGGCCTCGGTGAATGGCAGAAAATTTCCGGCGAAGGTTTTGATCGCTCCGACTTGAATCTTCCCGGCAAACAGGAGGACCTGCTGGAAGCCGTCGCTGCCACCGGCAAGCCGGTGGTGCTGGTCTTGCAGAACGGCCGGCCGCTGACCATCACCTGGGCGGCCAAACACGTTCCGGCCATCTTGGAAGCGTGGTATCCCGGTGAATCCGGCGGACGCGCCATCGCCGAAACTTTATTTGGCGACAACAACCCGGCGGGCCGGTTGCCAATCACCTTCCCGCGCAGCGTCGGACAAATCCCGATTTTCTACAATCACTTCCCGTCCAAGAAAGATTCCTACATCGAAGGCGACAGCTCCCCGCTGTTTGTCTTCGGGCACGGATTGAGTTACACGACCTTCAAATACGATGGCCTCAAAGTCACCGCGCCTTCGGCCCGCAGCACCGAAGATGTCCTGATCACCTGCAAAATCACCAACACCGGCAAACGTGAAGGTGATGAAGTGGCGCAGCTTTACGTGCATCAGGAAACCGCGAGCGTGGCCATGCCAGTCAAAGCCCTCAAGGGGTTTTCAAGGATTCATCTGAAGCCTGCAGAGTCGAAGGTCGTCACGTTTCAATTGAAGCAGTCAGACCTTGCGGTTTGGAATGCGAATCAGAAATGGCAGGTGGAACCGGGCAAATACACGGTCATGATGGGCGGCGATTCATCCGGCGGTCTATCGGCTAAGTTCGCTTTGGAATGAATCAACCATTCACCTAGCACTGGACGGATGAATCCTAATTGAAGGGACCTTCATTGTAGAAAATGAAATCCGCCGACAGAATATCCAACGCCCGCAACCAAAAGTCCGAATATAGAAATGAGCATCGGCTTCCATGTTTTCTTAAAATTGAGGACAAGGTAAATCAGGTCAATAAATGGAATAAACAAGCATCCAAGGAACCAAGCCAGACTGTGGCGAAAAACGATAGCCAGGAACATCACGTTACCAGCGATCCCAATTATCATACCGAGCCAGAACAATATGTAACCAACTGTTGTCATACTCGGTGAGGCTTAAGCCGGAACGATGCAGTGAAACCACGGATGGACACGGATGGACACGGATAAAGACGGGAGAAAGGACCACTTCAGCGAACTTGGTAGAAGGCACCGATCGGTGAACTCATTTTCATTTCAGAAAACCGTTCCCAATCCGTGTTTATCTGTGTCCATCCGTGGTTATTTTTTTTCTACTGAATCGTTCGGGCTAAGGTCCCGGCTCAGGCACGCCGGGCCGATGGTAATCGATTGTCAATCGAGATGCGATCTCGGCGTTGCCTGCAGCCGGTTTGTTGGCTGGCAGAACAAGCCATTCGTCCCGCAAACAACCCATGATCAAAATGTCATCCTCAGCACCATCCAGAAACCGCGCGAACCGCTTTCGGCCCTCAATCACAAATCCCTCTCGCTCGTAAAGTCCAATAGCGACTTTGTTTGAAGCAAATACCTCCAGTTCGACGCGCTGTAGGGTTTTGGCAAAGACCCGGCCAAGTGCTTCACGAACAAGCAGGCGTCCTAGACCCTGGCCACGAAAAGACGGCAGCAGTCCCATGCCCAAGCGGCCCACATGGCGCATCCCCTCAAAAGGAACCGGGGTCACATCGCACCACCCTACAATCCTGGCGTCGGCGATCACTACAATCTGAATCCCGCCGCTATCCGAGAGTGAGGCCATGAACGCACGAGTTTGCTCTGCGCTGAACCCGGAGGTATTCCCCAAATACCGCCGCTCTCTAGAAACAGCATCGACACAAGCAGAGACAGCGTCGGCATCCTCCGGAGTACTGGAACGCATTGTAATCATCGTCATGGCAGAAAATGCTCCCATAGCCAACGACAAAAGCTGAGCCAACCCGAACCGATGACAAGATGCGCAAAGGGCATTCTCGATTGTACCGAAGCGCCCATCGGGTTTGGCTCGGCGCCTGGTTAGGCAAAAATACGTCACCGCTTCTTGCTTGCAGCAACGAGTGCTTTTACCAGCTCATCCGCAACTTCTTGAGTCCATCTGGCCGGATCATATTGATACCAATACTGGGTTGATTTAATCCCCGAAGCAGTCCAAAGAATGCCGCCTGTCTTCTGATCAATAGCCTTGAGATCAATTCCAACGGTCGTATATCCCCTCGTAAATGAACCTTGGTAATAAGCCGTCACAATTCCTGCTATTTCAATGTCTCCTTTTTCTTGAACGACATGCTTTCCATACCTAACGAATGCTGACTCAACCGCCGCGCGAACAATGATTGCTGCGTCCGGATACACTGCTTTTTCACTTTTTAAATTGGCATCCTGAAACGCCGCGAAAAAATATGTAGCTTGGTTGTCTTCTGTCGTTGGCGTTCGTGTGGCTAATGCAACATATGGGTTCTGAGTTGCGCAACCTGATATAACAACAGCAATGGCCACAAACGCCAGTAATGGTATCGATTTTTTCATAGTAGATTTTGCCTGATAACAACAGCTGAGCCATCCCAAATCTTTTTAGGTGCATCGACCATTAACTGGTTTCTGCTCATTGATTCATATTGTCAAAAAAATTATCTTCAAAAGCTGCACGTTCTGCCTCCTGATGACTGACACCCCGATTTTCGTGATACTCTACAGCTTCGTGGTGCTCCACACCACTCAGTGGATCAAATGAAAAATTAGGGCCAATGGCGCACCCGCCTGCCAGAAGGCATAGAATGCCGAACGAGCAACTCAATACAAAGTGTCGTTGAAACTTCATATCTGCCGGTTTTGACGCCAGACCTGGCAGTCGTATTCATCGGCGTCACAAGCGTCAACGCCGACCGATTCGGAATACTTAAAATAGTCATAAATATTTACCGTCGCCTAACAAACAAAGCTGAACCACGCCGGACCAAAAACCGTGGACCGCGCAGCGGAACTGTCAGCGCCAACCCGCGGCGACTGGTCAGGCACTTTGTGTATATCGAAATGGGCGCGGGCGGAATTTCAACCAGCTGCCGATAACCACTAAGCCGAAAAGCGTGTAGCACACGATAAAGACCCAAGACGGAGCCTCATAATACAGCTGTTTCTGCAACCAGTGCGCGATGAATGTGCCCCCATAAGTTGAGTCGCCAGCCTTTTCGCGCAGATGCATCTCCAAAGTGGTAAGGGGGCAGATGACGCCGAGCCAAGCTTGGACCACCACCAAACTGATACCGGCAAGATGCGCCGCGCGAAACCACGGATTGCAAACCCACCGCCAACCGGCGAATCCACCGCAAAGTATTGCGAGTAAACCAACGGTTATAAACGAGACAAAGCTGACATGCGTTATCAACACGAGATCAGCGAACGTGCGATATGCGCTGGCGCTCATTCTTGCCCAGTGTCTCATGTAATTTGTAGCGGTTCCAGCCGGAAATGAGAGCTCCACCCTTGCACGTGGACCGGCCAAAAGTGCAGTTTTACCCTCAACCTGAATTGTCCCAACACCTTGGTTGCGAGTGAAACACCTGGCCCACATGCGTTCAAGCCAATTATGCGAATTCTGTAATTTAGCGATGTTTCAATTGGGCTATTTGTCCAGTCACACATGCCCGGATTCTCGACATATTTCTTTAGCCCTGCAATTTTTCGCCATAAAGAGCCTAGACTTGCTGCCGAACCGATTACCCGGAAAACAACAAAGGCCATTCAATCAAGAATGGCCTTCGCTCTAAAATGTTCGGCAAATCACTTCTTCGCAGCCTTGATCTTCGCCCATCTCGCCTTGGCCGCAGCACTCATCGTAAATTTCTTCTTAGCGGGTTTGGGAGCAGTCTTGGCCACAGGCTTACCGGCTTTGATTTTTGCCCAACGCAGTTTTTGAGCGGCTGCAATCCTGGCTTTTCCTGCTGCACTCATTCCACCCCTTTTAGCAGGTCTGGCTGTAGCAGTTGAAGCAGCCTTTGTTCCCATTAACTGAGCGAGCTCGTTTTCAAGGCCAGCAATCTTTTCTTTAAGATTAGCGGCTTGGCGTAATTGAGAAGCTGTTAAATTTATCATGTTCATGTGGCTATTAAATGAAAGGAGATGGAGCTAGACAAGGGAAAAATGAGCGGTTGTGGGTCCGAACCAATCAAATCCAATCACTTTCTCAAGATCATTGCTCCCATCAATGTTCCCTCAAAAACATCAATTTTTCCAGCGGGCCTCAGCCTGCTAATGTGATTTGTGAAAGTTGAAAAATGAATTAATCTAAAAATGGAGACACCGGTATGAAAACAATCACATCTCGATTCTTGATATGGACTCCGAGGATTCTTTGCCTGGTCTTTGCCGGCTTCATCAGTATGTTCGCGTTGGACGTTTTTCAAGAATCCCACGGTTTCTGGAACACCGTCCTCGCACTGCTGATACATCTCATACCAACGGGCATCCTGTTGATCATTTTAGCGGCGTCCTGGCGTTGGGAATGGATCGCCGGCATACTGTTCCCAGCGCTGGGTGCATTTTACATCTTCGCCTTCTGGGGCAGGTTCCACTGGCCAGTTTATCTGGTTATTGCGGGACCGTTGTTCCTGGTCGGTGCGCTATTTTGGCTGAGCTGGAATATTCGGAGACAGAACTTCGTGAAGACCTGACAACTGACGGCTCATAAGAGCGAGTCATGAATGCACATTTCATAGTTGGTGCGGTCGTCGTCATAGTTGCGCTGGCATTTGGAGTGTTTTTCCGACGTCTCTACAAGCGGATTGCCCGGCGGTGTCGCAAGAAGGACTGTGGACGCACGGACGTGAAGCGGGTCTCCAAGATATTACTTCCGCCCGATGAATTCGTATCTGCCCGCAGTCCGCAAGGCAAGTGGCGCTGGTTCATCCGGCGCCCCATCAAACTGACGTTTACCGTCTGTAAATGTGGCTGGATCGAGCTCGTGAAAATCGACACCGATCCCATTTCGTTGTGGCACGCTCTTTGGGTAACGTGGTTCCATCGGGAACAATATCATCTCGAAGACCCGCCGCTTATCGAAGCAGCTCAACGGAAACTTCGGCAGCTATACCTAGGAGGCAAACATTCCAGCCTTGACCCGCAAGCCAGCGATACCCCACCTCTCTCCTCGAGATCTTTGTTCCGAGATTATTACCGGGAAATTTCTGAAGCGATTGAAAATAAATGAAGCAGGTTTGACCTGACCCCGAAAAGATGGACGTGACAAAGGTGGAGTTCTGCTGCGAAAAGAAAGGCAGCAGAACTATGAAGCAGAGCAAATTCAGCGAAGAGCAGATCATCGGGATTCATTGCGGGCTTTGCCGAAACGGCGCGCTGGTGTAACAGTGGATCATGCAAAGCATCCGCTATGTGTATTGGCAGGATGGTGACGCGTGGCTTGGTCATCTGGAGGATATCCCGACTACCTGACACAGGGTGAATCGCTGGCCGACCTGGAAGAACATCTCCGCGACCTTCTCAATGACCTGTCCAGCGGCGTCATCCCCCTGCGTGCGCAAACTGGGTGAACTTCAGGTCGCGTGAAGCGGGTCGCCCTCATTCAGGAACTCACACAGATGGGTTGCGTGTTCCTCCGGCGCGCGGCAAGCATGACTGGTATCAAAACCCCCGCACCAAAATGTGCCAGCCGATTCCACGTCATCGCGAGATCAAAGAATGTCTTGCGCGTTCCGTCATCAAAAAATTGAGTGATCCGGTTTGATTTGTTTCTCTGTGCCTTTGCGTCTCTGCGGCAAAATAAAACCGTTGAACCCAGAAACCTTCACGCTCATCACCGGTGCGGCGGGCGGCTTTACTAATCGGCAGAACGGGTGTAAAACATAGCCATGAGCATCACGCTCGACCTTCCGGACAACATCCACAAGGCGTTGCACGTCACGCCCGCCGAGACCGAACCGCGCCTCAAGCTGGAACTGGCCGTGGCGCTTTACGCGCAACACGCCTTAAGCCAGGGCAAAGCTGCCGAACTGGCGGGCATGGACTGGTTTGGTTTCAACGACGTGCCGGCAGCGCGTGGCATACCGATGCACTACGGTCAAAAGGAACTCGACGAAGACCTCGCGTATGCCCGCAGTCGTCAGTGACACTTCGGTCATCAATTATCTCGCCGCCCTCGGTCAGGCGGAACTTTTCACAGCCAAAGAATTTAACGCCAAGACGCCAAGATGCAGAGACGCCAAGATGAAAATGATTTGCTTTGCGCCTTTGCGTCTTTGCATTGAAATGATTGAGTGAAACCGAAAACCTTCATGCTCATCGCCGGGGAGGCGAGCGGGGATTTGCTCGCGGCGGAACTGGTTTCCGCGCTGCGCGAGAAGCTTCCATCCTCCATCCTTGATTCTCCATCCTCGCCGGCCTTCTTCGGCGCGGGCGGCGCGAAGATGTCCGCCGCCGGCGTGGATCTGGCCTTTGACCTGACGCAGCACTCGGTCATCGGCCTCACAGACGTGCTGAAAAATATTTTGAAGTTTCGCCGGCTATTCAATGAACTGCTCGCGCTGGCGATTGAGCGCAAGCCGGACGTGGTCGTCGGCGTGGATTATGGTGGGTTCAACCTGCGCTTCGGCCAGGCGGTCAAAGCCTATGTCCGCGACAATCCGTTTGTGAACTGGAATCCGAAAATCGTGCAGTTCGTCTCGCCGCAGGTCTGGGCGTCGCGCCCGGGCCGCGCCAAGAAGCTGGCCCGCGATTACGACCTGCTCCTGAGCATTTTCCCGTTCGAGAAGGCTTGGTATGCCCAACGCGTCCCCCAATTGCGCGTGGAATTTGTCGGGCATCCCATGATCGGGAGATTTGCGCATGACGATTTACTTTCGACGCGACGCGCATCTGGAGTTCGTAGCAGCCGAGGTGACGAGGCTCAAATCCGAAATCCGAAATCCGAAATCCGAAATCAGTCAGAGCCTCCTCACGTCGTCTCCTGCGAATCGAAAATTTTATTGCTACCCGGCAGCCGTAAGAGTGAATTGCAGCGGCATTTGCCGGTGATGCTCGACGCGCTGAAGGCGATCCGTGAAAAACTACCGACGGCAAGGGCGAAAATGGTTTTGCCGAATCCGTCGCTGGTGCAGCTCGCGAAATCACTCGGGGCGACCCTGGAAATCCAAATCGGCGAGCTGCCTTGGGCCCTGGCGGAGTCGGATGTCGCCATCGCCTCGACGGGCACGGTGACGATGGAGTGCGCATTCTTCGGCGTGCCGACGGTGACGCTCTACAAAACCTCGTGGCTCACCTATCAGATCGCCCGGCGCATCATCACCGTGAAATCGCTCACGATGCCAAACTTGCTGGCGGGCGAGACGGTTTATCCGGAATTTGTCCAGAAAGACGCCACACCGGAAAATCTTTCGCGCGCCGTGCTGGAATTGTTGCAGGACGAAGCGCGCCGGACTGAAATCAAAGCTCAGCTAAAAAACATTATTGCCTCGCTCGGTGAACCCGGCGCGGCGGGACGTGCGGCGGAGGCGATTTTACGTTTGTTCAAATGACAATTTCGTCCAATGACGTAGCGGCTCGTCGGCAGACAGCCGCATTTTGGATTTGCGGCGCTCTGCCGAGACGCCGCTACGATATAAAGAGGATTTCGCTATGAAAGACCTGTCGAATCCGTTTTGGATCAAATTGAAGGGGCTGCTCTTCCTGTTCATCGGGATTGTCGCCGTCGTTTTGCTTTTCCTCGGCAGTCCGACGTGGAACACCGCCGTGTTGCTGGCCGTGGCGGTGTGGAGTTTCTGCCGGGCTTACTATTTCGCGTTCTACGTCATCGAGAAATACGTGGACCCAAGCTACAAATTCTCCGGGCTGATTTCCTTCGCGCGCTATTTCTTCAGCCGACGGAAGTGATTTTGACCTCGACCTCCATGGTGCGTTCGAGCGTGCCGCGGTAGTTGCCGCTGATGGGCGACACGTCGGCATAATCGCGTCCGTGCCCGATCTTCACATAGGTTTCGTCCACCTGACGGTTGTGCGTGGGGTCGAACGCGCGCCAGCCGACGCCGGGGATGAACGCCTCCACCCATGCGTGCGTGGCGCTGGCGGTTTCCGTGGCCAGATAACCGCTGATATAGCGCGCGGGAATCTTCACGCTGCGGCACAAGCCGATCATCAGATGCGCGAAATCCTGGCAGACGCCGCGCCGGTCCTGGATGACGGTGCTCATGTGCGTGTGGACGTGGGTGGAGTTGGCTTCGTATTTCAGAAATCCGCTGATGAACCGCATGATGGCGAGCACGGCCTGCCAAACGTCGGTCTGGCCGTCGGTCGCATCCAGCGCGAGTCGCCACGCGTCGGCCTCCATTTCGATGAACCGGCTCGACTGCAAATAATCAAAACACCGCTCGATGTTGGCAACTTCGCCGATTTTGGCGAGCGGACACAGCATCGCATCGTCGGGGATGGCCGATGGCCAATGGGTGATGACGCGCGACTGGCTTTCGATGAGCAGATAGCCATGCGGTTCGGGAATCTCGAAGTGGTGAACCCAGTTGGAATAAAAATCCGTGTAATGCTTCATGCGCACCGCGGGCAGCACGCGCAGCAGAAAGGATTCGACGGTCTGCTCGGGAATCGAAGGTGGCTCAAGCCGGACGTCATTGAAGCTGTCGCGGACGGGCGCCGCATAGACGTAACGGGTGCGATGCAGAATATCGAATTTCATTCAAACAGTTTCGGCCAATGGTTCCACGTCCACCGAGACTTTGACAACGTGCTTGCCGCCGCCGGTCAGAATACCGGCCACCGGGCTCACATCACCAAAGTCGCGGCCGAAGGCGACCACGATATGTTCCTCGCCGGGCTGCACATTGTTCGTCGGGTCAAAATCCGTCCAGCCGATACCCGGACAGAAAATCCGGAACCACGCGTGCGAGGCATCCGCGCCTACGAGCCGGGGTTTGCCTTCGGGCGGACTGGTGCGCAGATAGCCGCTCACGTAACGCGCGGGCAAGCCGAGCGAGCGCAGGCAGGCGATGCCAAGATGCGCGAAGTCCTGACAGACGCCGCGCCGCTTCTCCCAGACTTCCTCCAGCGGGGTCGCGACGGTAGTGGCCTTGGGATCAAATTTGAAATCTTCAAAAATGCGCCGCGTCAGATCCCGCGCGCCGGCCAGCAGCGGCGTGTCCTTGCCGAAACTTTCGCGGGCGTAATCGGCCAGTTCGAACGAGGCGCGCACCTGCGGCGAGTCAAAAATGAATTGATACGGATCGACCACCTCCGGCGAAACCGGATCGCGGAACATCTGGGCGGCGACTTCCCACGCCGGGGAGGATTCCGGCGCGGGCGGCTTTTTTGCGGTCACGGTCACGCGGCTGTGCGTGATGATTTCAAGTTTGCTGTGAACCTCCTGCACGCTGAACACGCAAAGCCGGTTGCCGAAATAATCCGCGCGCGCCTTGCGGAGCGCGGGTTCGGGAAAAATCTTCAGGGAGAAATTTTCCAACGTCTGCGTGGCCACGCTGCACGGTTCGAGCCGCGCCACATGGTGCGACATCGTGACCGGTGCAGAGTATTCGTAAACGGTGCGATGGGTGATGCTGTAGTTCATGGCGCATTTTCGCGCCCCGTGCGCGAGATGGAGGAGTGCGCAAAACAGCCCGCGGCGATGGCATCGGAAAACTTGGGCAGTTCGAGCAAGATGAACCGGATCGTCTCGCTAATCTTGCTCGCGTGCCAGGCCGCTTTCAACCCGGCCAGCTCGCGTGCGTCGGAAAGGTTCAGCCGCGAGATGCATTCCCGCAAAATCGCGCGACCCGACCCCACGCCGTCATTGTCACGATCATGCGGCAGGCGCTCGACGTGCTTGAGCAGCTGGTTCAATTGAAACAAAACCGAGCGCGGATTTTTGTCGTCGAGCAGCACCAGATCATAGACCGCCGCGATGTGCGGCAGCAGGCTGTAGCGCGAGCGATACGTGATGGAACTGTCGTCCACCTCCAAAATGGTTTCGAGGACGCTGGCATTGTCGGCTTCCGGTGAATGCAGCTTGGCATCCAGCAGTGTGCAAAGATAGATGGCGCGTTCGATCCGCACGCCCATGTCCAGAAAGCGCCACGCCTGCGCCCGCGTCATGTTCTCGCGCGCGAGTCCGTGAAACGCCGCGATGCCGAGCAGGGTTTGATTCAATACGCTCACGGCGTCGCCCACGAGCATCACGCGGCGTGGTGGCGACGCCTCGTCGCCGGAGGTCCTGACGCCCGCATCGCGGGAAGCCGCGTCACGCTGATCGTTGCTCCGCAAAGGCGACGAGGCGTCGCGGCCACTCAGCTGTTCATTGAGCTGGCTGATGACGCGCCACATGTCGTTCGACGTGCGGTCGCGCACCTGCACGGCGAGCCGGTGCAGATTATCCACGGTGCTCCGCAGACTTCCGGGCCGCGACGGATCAAAAACGGCCGCGAGCAGTTCCGCCTCGAACGCCTCGGCATTCTGCCGGAGGTCCGACTTTTCCGAAATGCCCGGAAGCTGTCCCTGCACTTCCAGGGTTTTCAACAACGGCGCCAGCAACTGGGTCGAACTCCCGGCGCGTTCGGGATTGAACCGCAGCAAGGCCGTCCGCAGCAGGCGCGCGGTGGCGTCGGCCCGTTCCGAGTAGCGGCCGAGCCAGAAAAAAAAGTCGGCCAGGCGCGACGGCAGGTTGTTTCCGGTGCGCCGCAGCTCGATGTTTTCGCCCTTCAAATACAAGAGCGAGACATCCTCCACCGGGGTTTCCGAACCGATCCAGGTATCCTTGCTGCTGCCGCCCAGTTGCATCGCCAGCAAACGCCCGCCGCTGCTGGGAGCAACGCGGGTGAGTCCGCCGGGCATGACATGATACCCGTCGCGGCTGGCGACCAGATAGACCCGAAAACTCACCGGCTGCGCCACAAGCCCGCTGCCGTTCCAGGACGGCGCGGTGGACAGTTCCACGCGCTCTTGGGCGACGAACAGGTCGGGGTCGAATTCAATGTGGCGCTGTAACGCTTCACGTTCTTTCGCGCTTAACGGTTTTTCGGGATCGGGCGCGCGGAAGTGGGTGCGAAACGCCGGTTTCAAGACCAGTTTGTCGAGATGCTCCAACACATATTTCCGCGCGGAATCCTGGCCGCACCACCACGTGGCCACCGACGGCAGTTTTAATTTTTCGCCGAGCAGATGCTTGCACAACCCCGGCAGAAACGACATGAACGCCGGACTTTGCAGCAGGCCGCAGCCGAGCGCGTTGGCGACGACCACGTTGCCCGCCCGCAACGCCTCGACCAGGCCCGGCACGCCGAGCATGGAGTCATTGCGCAGCTCCAACGGATCACAGAAATCATCGTCCACCCGGCGCAGAATCACGTCCACCGGTTCCAGGCCGCTCAAGGTTTTCAGGAAGACGCGATTGTCGCGCACGGTCAAATCCTGTCCCTCGACCAGCATGTAACCGAGGTAACGCGCGATATATGCCTGTTCAAAATAAGTTTCGTTGTGCGGACCGGGCGTGAGCATGACCACGCGCGCTTCGTTCGCCGGACGCGGCGCGAGCTGCGCCAGGGTGTTGCGCACGGAGCGGAAAAATCCCGCCAACCGATGCACATGATTGTCGCGGAACGGCTCGGGCAAAATGCGCGAGGTCACCAGACGGTTGGCCAGCGCGTAACCCGCGCCGGTGGGAATCTGCGTGCGGTCCGAAACCACCCACCAACGTCCATCTTTGGAGCGCGCCAGATCAGCGGAATAAAAATGGAGAAAGGTTCCCTGCGGCGGGCGGATGCCATGGCAGGGACGCAGAAAATCCGGCTGCCCGAAAACCATCGCCGGCGATAGCCAGCGCGAACGGATGAGTTCCTGGGCGCCGTAGCAGTCGGCGAGAATCTTGTTCAGCAGCGTTGCGCGTTGAATCAAACCCTCTTCGAGGGATCGCCATTCGTCCGGCGCGATGACGAACGGAATCGGATCGAGCTGCCAGGGACGTTCCATGCCGCGCGGATCGCCATAGACATTGTAAGTGATGCCCTGCTCGTGAACGAGCCGCTGGCAGGTTTCCTGGCGGCGTTTGAGTTCCGCCGGGCCGAGGCCCTTGAGCGCCGAGAACAGGCCGGTGTAATGCGCGCGAGGCTTGCCGTCGTCGCCGAGGAACTCGTCGAACACCGACGCGCTCTGCTTGTAGCCGGCCAATAAATCATCCGTTGCCGCCGCCTTTTCGGCGGCGCTGGGTTCACCCGTCGCAGATTGGGATTGCGATTGCAGCATTTGCGGTTAATTGCGGTTCCGGTGTGTATCGTCCGCGTCAAACATTGCGCAAATCCAGCGTAAAAGGAAAGTCACTGTTCAAGGTTTCCACCGGTGGTGTGAACTTGCCCTGCTGATGGCCGTGCCGGAAAAACCGCGCGAGGCGCCGTGACTCAGCTTCGTAAGAATTCACCGGGAATGTGTCGTAGCTGCGGCCGCCCGGATGCGCGACATTGTAAGTGCAGCCACCGAGCGAACGCTGGTTCCACGTATCGTAAAGATCGAAGCGCAATGGCGCGTGCGATTTGATCGTCGGCTGCAGACAGATCGGCGGCTGCCACGCGCGATAGCGCACGCCCGCGACGCCCTCACCATTCGTGCCGGTCGGATGCAATGGAACCTTGTGGCCGTTGCAGGTGATGGCAAAACGATCGCCGGCGAGACCGCGCGCCTTGATCTGCAGACGCTCGACGGAACTGTCCACGTAACGCACCGTGCCGCCGCCGCCGGGTTCTTCGCCGAGGACGTGCCAGGGTTCAAGCGCGGTGCGGAGTTCGATTTGCAGATCGCGCTGCTCCAAGTCGCCGATGCGCGGAAAACGGAATTCAAAATGCGGCGCGAACCATTCCGCCTGGAACGGATAACCCGATTCGCGCAGATCGTGGATGACGTCCTTGAAATCGGTCTCGCAAAAATGCGGCAGCATCCAGCGGTCGTGGATGTCCGTGCCCCAGCGCACGAGTTCGTTCTTGTAAGGCTCTTTCCAGAATTTCGAGACCAGGCCGCGCAACAACAGATGCTGCGCGAGGCTCATCTCGGCATGCGGCGGCATTTCAAACGCGCGCATCTCCACGAGCCCGAGGCGGCCGGTGCTGCTTTCCGGCGCGTAAAGTTTATCAATCGAAAACTCGGCGCGATGCGTATTCCCGCTGGCATCGATGAGCAAGTTGCGGAACAAGCGATCCACCAGCCAGGGCGGCGTCTGGCCGAGGATGCCGACCTGCTTGTCCATTTCCTTGAACGCGACCTCAAGTTCGTAAAGAGCGTCATTGCGGGCCTCATCAATGCGCGGCGCCTGCGACGTGGGGCCGATGAACAGGCCGCTGAACAGCCAGCTCAATGATGGATGATTCTGCCAGTAGGTCAGCAGAGAGCGCAGCAAATCGGGCCGGCGCAGAATTGGCGAATCCGTCGGCGTTTCGCCGCCGATGATGATGTGGTTGCCGCCACCGGTACCGGTATGGCGCCCGTCCACCATGAATTTTTCCGTGCCGAGCCGTGTCTGGCGCGCCTCCTCGTAAAGCACCGTCGTGCGCTCGACAAGTTCGTCCCAGGTCTTGCTCGGGTGCATGTTCACTTCGATCACGCCGGGGTCGGGCGTGACGGCGAGCTTGTTCAGACGCGGATCGCGCGGCGGTGTCTCGCCTTCGACGACAACCGGCAAACCAGCTTGGGCGGCGGAAGTTTCGATGCCCGCGATGAGGTCCAGATAATCCTCCGTCTTCTCCACCGGCGGCATGAAGACGTGCAGACGTCCATCGCGCGGCTCGACGCAGAGCGCGGTGCGGATGATCCACGGCGCACTTTCGCCCTGCATTGGCCGGCGATTTGGATCCTCGTCCGGCTTGAGCGGCTCCGGTTTTGGTTCCGGCTTGCCGAGCTTTTGGGCGCGTTGACCCGGCCCGTAGCCGGGCGGCAACGGCGCGTTGCGTTGACCGACGACTTGTTGCCGATACGGAAATTCCTTCGGTAGCTCCGGCAGGTCGGGTTCCGACGGGTCTTGCGGGCGCAGCCACGGATATTGTTTCTCCGAAACCCACGGCACGGAATCCAGCGGCAGGCGCAGGCCCATTGCGGAATCACCGGGGATCAGCCAGAGCGTGTTGTCGTCGCGCAAAAACCACGAGCCCGACATCCAGCCCTGCTCATTGCCATACCACGCGCGCTTGATCGGCAGCGTGTAGCCGACGACCGAGCCGAGTCCCTGCTGGAAAATCCGCGCAATACGTTCGCGCTCCTGCTTGTCCTTGAGATTCGATTTCTCCGGCGTGACATTCGACGGAAACCGGCGTTCCTTCCACGTGTAATAAAACGCGTCTTCGTAAGCGGGAATGAGGTGCTCCGGCTTGACGCCAATCGTCTTGGCGAGGCGCGTCGCGAGTTCCTTGGCTTCCTTCGGGCCGTGGCCGTAATTTTTGGATTCGTCGGCGATGAGCGAATCGTCTTTCCAGATCGGCACGCCGTCTTTGCGCCAGTAACAGCCGAGCGCGTAACGCGGCAGCGGTTCGCCCGGATACCATTTGCCCTGGCCGTAATGCAGCAAGGCACCGGGCGCGAATTTTCCGCGCAACCGCCGGATCAGTTCGCCGGAGAGAATCCGCTTCTGGTGCGACATCGCGGTGAAATTCCATTCCGGGCCGTCGGGATCATCCACGGAAACGAACGTCGGCTCGCCGCCCATCGTGAGGCGCACGTCGCCCTTTTTCAGGTCCACGTCAATCGTATTGCCAAGCTTCTTGATTTCCGCCCACTGCTCCTCGGTATAGGGCTTGGTGACGCGCGGCGATTCATAAACCCGCGTCACGGTCATGTCGAACTCGAACTCGGTTTCGCATTCGTCCACGCCACCGCTGATGGGCGCGGCGCTGGAAGGATCGGGCGTGCAGGCGAGCGGGATGTGACCCTCGCCCGCGAGCAGACCGGAGGTCGGATCAAGACCGATCCAGCCGGCGCCGGGCAGATACACTTCCGTCCAGGCGTGCAGGTCGGTGAAATCCTTTTCCGCGCCGCTCGGGCCGTCGAGCGATTTTACATCGGGCTTGAGCTGGATCAAGTAACCGCTGACAAAGCGGGCCGCGATGCCAAGATGACGAAAGAGTTGGACCAGCAGCCACGAAGAATCGCGGCAGGAACCGCTCATTTTCGTCAGCGTTTCCTCCTGCGTCTGCACGCCGGGTTCCAGGCGGATGGTGTATTTGATGTCCTTCCACAGGCGCTGGTTCACCGCCACGATGAAATCGTTGGTCGTCAGCTTGTCATCGGCGGGCGAATCCGGCTTCGCCCGTTTTTTTGCTTCGCCCTGCAGTTCGCGACGCAGATTCGCCAGATACCGCATGAAGTTTGGCGTCAGGTGACACTTGCGCTGGAATGGCGCAAGCTCATGCTCCAGCAGTGGGTCGTAGGTGAATGGAAATTTCTGCGCGTCCGGTTCCAGAAAAAAGTCGAACGGATTCAGCACCGACATCTCGGCGACCAAGTCCACCTCAACGCAAAATTCGCGGGTGGGCTTTTCAAAAACCAGCCGCGCGGCGTAGTTCGACTGCGGGTCCTGCTGCCAGTTGATGAAATGTTTTTCCGGTTTGATCTTCAGCGAGTAGCTCAGGATGCGCGTGCGCGAATGCGGCGCGGGCCGGAGCCGCACGACCTGCGGGCCGAGGTTGACGAGCCGGTCGTATTTGTAATGCGTCTTGTGGTGGAGGGCAACGTGGATAGACATTCGTAAAAAGGGATGAATTATGAATTGTGAATTATGAATGAGCCGGAATTCGGCGCGCTGAAGAGTTCATCCTTCATAATTCATCCTTCATACTTTGCTGTTGCTGTTCCTCCTGCTGCACCATGATCTCTTCCTCAAGCGTGCTGAAGGGCTGGAAAATATACGTGTTGAACATCGCCGCACCGATGTTGTTCAACTTCAATTGCAACAAGTCCAGGTAGTCATGCAGGCCGGCCTCAAAGATTTCGTCAATGGTGCTGAACTGCAATTCCGCCACGAGCCGGCCGGCGAGTTTTTCCGCGTCGTTGCAAAAACGATCCTCGGCCACGCCGGAAATCCGCCGCAACGCGACATTGAGTTCGCCGATGCAAAAACGGACGGAGCGGGGAAAATCCTCGTTCAACAACAGAAATTCGGCGACGAGGCCCGGGTTGACCTCCGCGCCGTGGATGGATTTGTAGGCGTCCCACGCGCTGCAGGAACGGAGGATGGCCGACCATTCGAGCACGTCCGTCTGATTGACCGTCTTGGGCGCGCCTTTTTCGGGCAGCGATTTGTAGCGCAGGTCGAGGATACGCGACGTCTTATCGGCACGCTCGATGAACTTGCCGACCTGCGCAAACCACCAGCCTTCATTGTGGATGAGCGTGGAGTAGGAAAGCCCGATGATGTGGAGCGAGGCGGCCTTGATCTGCTGGAAAAAATCGCCGGGGCTGTCCTTCCAGACCTGCCGCGCGGTCGGCGTGCGGACGAACCAGTAGAGCCGGTTCAATTCCTCCCACAGTTCGAGCGTGATCTGGTCGCGCACCATGCGGGCGTTTTCCCGCGCGGAAAAGATGGACTGCACGATGGAATTGGGATTCTCCATCTGGAACACGAGGAATTCCGTGACCGCGTGGCCGCTGGCGTGAGGATGGAGTTTGAAAAATGCCTCCTCGTCACCGGTCGCCTGCACGATGGGCAACCAGTAGGCCACGAGCCGTTTCTCATCCAGGTTGCGGATGTCGAGGAGCAGTTGCAGGTTGACATCCACGATGCGCGCGATGTTCTCGGCGCGCTCGATGTAACGGGCCATCCAGTAGAGCGAGTGGGCGACGCGGGATAACATATTTTCAAAGGGGAAACATTCAACATTCAACATTCAACATCGAACGTCCAAGTGCACGCGGTGCCAAACGGTCTTTCCATTGGGTGTTGGGCGTTGAATGTTGAATGTTCGATGTTGTTTTCATTCATCTCCATAAAGCACCCAGGTGTCCTTGCTGCCGCCGCCCTGCGAGGAGTTGACCACGAGCGAACCTTTGCGCAACGCGACGCGCGTGAGGCCGCCGGGGATGATGCTGGTGCGTTCGCCGGACAAGATGAACGGGCGCAGGTCCACATGGCGGCCGTCGAATTCGTCGCCGCAGAACGTTGGATGCTGCGAGAGAAAAATCATCGGCTGCGCGATGTAATTGCGCGGGTCGGCGACGATGAGTTCGCGGAACTTTTCGATTTCCTCCCTGGACGCCTTCGGCCCCATCAACATGCCGTAACCGCCGGATTCGTTGGCCGCCTTGACGACGAGTTCCGGCAGGTGTTCCAGAATGTATTTGAGATCCTTTTCCTCATTGGCGAGATACGTCGGCACGTTCGGCAGGATCGGTTCCTGATCGAGGTAATACTTGATCATGCGCGGCACGAAATAATACATCACCTTGTCATCCGCCAGGCCGGTGCCGATGGAGTTGGCCAGTGAAACATTTCCGGCACGATACGCATGCACGAGTCCAGGCACACCCAGCATGGAGTCGCGGCGAAAAACCGTCGGATCAATAAAGTCATCGTCAATGCGCCGGTAAATCACATGAACCGGCTGCGGGCCTTTCGTGGTGCGCATGAACACGCGCGAATTGCGCACAAAGAGATCGCGGCCTTCAACGATTTCGATGCCCATCTGCCGCGCGAGATAGGTATGCTCGAAATAGGCGCTATTGTAGGCGCCGGGCGTCAGCACCACCACCGTCGGATCCGCCACGCCGGCGGGCGCGATGTATTTGAGCGACTTCAAAAGTTCCTGCGGATAATTCTCCACCGGCCGCACGCCGATGCCTTCGAACATTCCCGGAAATGCGCGCTTCATCGCGCGACGGTTCTCCAAAACGTAGCTCACGCCCGAAGGACAACGGCCGTTGTCCTCCAGCACGAGGTAATTGCCATCCTTGTCGCGGATCAGATCCGTGCCGCAGACATGGATGTAAATGCCCTTCGGCACCTCAAAGTTGATGAACTCGCGCCGGAAATGCCGCGCGGACAGGATATAGTATTCCGGGATGACGCCGTCCTTCAGGATTTTCTGGTCGTGATAGATGTCGTGCAGAAACAGGTTCAGGGCCGTGATCCGCTGCGCGAGGCCGCGTTCGAGCACTTCCCACTCTTTCGCCGGGATGATGCGCGGCAACAGGTCGAACGGGAAAACTTTTTCCGCGCCCGCCGCGTCGCCATAGACGTTGAAGGTGACGCCCTGCCGGAGAAACGCCGTGTCCACCGCCTGCCGCTTGGCTTCAAACTCGGCCGGGGACAGCGCGTTGAACAGCTGGTGAAATTTATCGTAATGCGACCGGACGCCGGCCTTCTGGTCGATCATTTCGTCAAACCCGCCTTGGATCTTGTAATCTTTCAGCATATCAGCCAGTCATTTTTTGAACTGCATGGACAATTTCCACCATCCGCCGGCCCTGAAAAAAATTTCACCGCCGGCCTGATAAAAAAGCACAATGAACGACTTCGCAAGCCATTTCGCAGGTTTTAGGAACTCCGCACCCCGCGCGGCCGCTTCCGTTAAACGACTGCGATTGAACCTTCCTGAATACTTTAGCAACCGGCTTGCCGAACGACGATAATTCTTGTGAATTATTTCACGAACGCTTGCCGCGCACGGACGCCTCGCGTAATTTCGCGGCGTGAAGAAAACCGAACGCCCCGTCATTCCGCGCAAAACGATTTACCGGCTTTCGATCTATTTGCGCTGCCTTGCGCGTCTGCACGAGAATGGCATCGGCACCGTTTCGAGCGAAGCGCTGGCGAAGGCCGCCGGAGTCAAGTCCACGCAGTTGCGCAAGGACCTCGCCTACTTCGGCACGTTCGGCACGCGCGGCCTCGGCTATGATGTCCCGGAACTTTTCAAAAAGATCGCGGACGAACTCGGCACGTCGCGGTTGCAACCGGTCATCTTGGTCGGCGTCGGCAATCTCGGCCTCGCGCTGCTGTCGTATCGCGGCTTCGAGAAAGAGGGATTCGAGATCGTCGCCGCGTTCGACGCCGCGCCCGCCCGCAAACGCGACAAGGAAATCAAGCAGCCGATCTACGGCATGGAGGCCTTGCCGGCATTTGTCGAGCAGCATGGCGTCAAGATGGCCATTCTCACCGTGCCGGTGGCCGTTGTGCAGGAAGTGACCAACTCGCTGGTGAACTGCGGCATCGTCGGCATCCTCAACTTCGCGCCCATCGTGCTCGCCGTGCCGGAAGATGTGATGGTCAACAACGTCAACCTCGCCATCGAGTTGGAAAACCTGAGCTACTTCATTCAGGAGTGACCGGAATAACCGCCGCCGTCTGTTTGGCCGCCGGGCCAGGAGTGACGGGATGTTGCTGCCAGAAGGCCAGCAGTTCCTGCCACCACTCGGGGGATTCGGTGGTGGTGCTGCTGTGGCGGGCCCAGGAAATGACCTCAAGCGTTTTGGGGCCGGCGTAGCCCTCATACAGCTGCTCGCCCAACCTGGGCGGGATGATTTCATCCCTGCCGGCGACAATGACCTTCACCGGCCCGTGATAATCTTTCAACCAATCCGCCGGATCATACCGATCCCACAACAAATAATAAGCCGGAATAAACGGGACATGATTTCCCGCCACCGAAGCCAGCTTGTCGTAAGGCACGAACATCGCCAACCCCGCCACGCCGGCAGGATATTTTTGGGCGAGATGCGCCGCCACACCGGTGCCCAGCGATTCGCTGATGACATAGATCGGCAGATTTTTCGGCAGCAACTCGAAAGCCTCGTCCGCCGCCGCCAGCAGGCTGGCCTCGCCCGGCGAACCGCCGCGCGCGCCGTAGCCGGGATATTCCAGAATATAGATATCGAGCGAAGCCGCATCGTGGATCGGCGTGGTCATGTAGGCGCGGTCGAGTGCCCAGCCGCCATTGCCGTGCACAATCAGGATGCTGCCGACGGGCTGCGAACGCGCCGCTGATTTCCAGCCGATCAATTGACCTGCCGCATTGCGCCACGGCGTGAATCCCACCACCGCCGCCGACTCCTCGGCGGATTGTGTCGTCAGCCTGGTCGGAACATAGATCAGATAGCGTTGCAGCAGCGTGAACAAAACGAGCATCACGGCATAACCGGCGACAAACGTCCACAGGGCAAGCTTGATCCATCGGCGCCAGGGCAGTTGGAGCTTTGTTGACGCAGTATCGGTGGACACGGTATTGATTTTTTTTGCCACTTGATTTCACCCGCTAGCTGACTGGCGGCGCTGCCGGCATTTTTGGCTTGCGGCGAAAGGGATATTTGAACTGTGCCCAGTAACCCAGCGGCACAGGATGTCCCTCCAAACCGTAACCGGACGGCCATTTGTCCTTGGGCAGATGATAAGTGCCGAACAAACGGTCGAACAAGGGAAAATGGATCGCAAAATTCACATCCACCGCCTCGCGTTCAATGCCATGATGCCAGTGATGGAAACGCGGCGTCACCAGCAGTTTTTCGGTCAAGGGAAAACGCCAGTTCAAGTTGGCATGAACGAACGTGGAGTAGAGATAGACCACCAGAATGTAGGTGTTCATTGCCCCGACACTGAAGCCGAGCACAAACATCGGAATCACCGTCGTGCTGCGCAGTGCCAGAATTTCCAGAAAGTGCATCCGCGCCCCGGCCATCCAATCCATGCTTCGCGCCGAGTGATGCACCGCGTGAAATTTCCACAACCACGGAATCCGGTGGAAAGCGCGATGAACCCAATACTGCACCAGATCGGTCAGGAACATGATGGCCACGAGTTGCACGACGAACGGCAGGCTGCCCACCCATGCGCGCACATCGGTCAGCGTCGCCAGGGCCAGGATGGATTTGGCCGGGGCGAATGTGAGAAACGTCAAAACCTGAACCATCAAACTGCTGACCAGATAATAAAACAGATCCTCACGCCATTCTTCCCGGAAGACCGGTTGTTCGTCCCGATGCGAGAAAATCCGTTCCAATGGGATAAAAAGAAAACCGGTAAAAAGAATCCTTAGAACAAAAAAGTCCAGGCCGAAAAACAAGGGCGCCTGCTCGGGCACCGCTGCCGTGACCTGCGAGCCGCCGATCAAAGCAGCCAGCAATGTCACCGCCACACCACACGTTCCCAATGTCCGGTCTTTGCGAAGTGCCAGACTCAAGGCCGACAGGCCGAAGGCGGCCAGCAGCAGCACATGAAGCCCGATCCGGAACCAAGGATTCGACCGTAACGGCTGTGTCTCCGGCAACGCAAACACCCCCGGCGCCCAAAGTGAAATCACCAGCAACAAACCGGCGATGCCCAGCACCAGACCGAGAACGCCACTGATCCAACCACTGCCAAAATGGCGTAACGCCGGAGGCACTTCCAACTCGCCCCGCACCTTCATCCGGATCTCATGAAGCTTGCTCATGTGAATAGGGTCATCACGGTGCAAATGCTGAATGTGAGTCGAAAGCAGCTATTCCTTTTTTGCCACTTTCAATTCCAGATGCAGATCGCGCAACTGTTTAGGTTCAACCGTGCTCGGTGAATCCGTCATGAGGCAGGTGCCCTTCGCGGTCTTCGGAAACGCGATCACGTCGCGAATGCTCGGCGTGTGGCAGAGCGTCGCGATGAGCCGGTCGAAGCCCAGCGCGATGCCGCCGTGCGGTGGCGCGCCGTATTTGAACGCTTCGAGCATGTAACCGAAACGCGCCTGCACCATCTCCGGCGGAATCTGCAGCACTTCCTCGAACACCGTTTTCTGCACGTCGGGCTGATGGATGCGGATCGAGCCACCGCCGAGTTCCACGCCGTTGACCACGATGTCGTAGTGCTGGCCGCGGACTTTCTTCGGGTCGGTCTTGAGCAACGGAATGTCTTCCGTGACCGGCGCGGTGAACGGATGATGGCTCGAATACCAGCGGTTCTGTTCACGATCAAACCCGAGCAGCGGAAATTCGATGACCCAGAGGAAATTGAACTGGTCAGCCGGAACCGTCAGTTTCCCCTGCCCCTTCAAAACGTCGGCGCAATAAAGCCGGATCTTGCCGAGTATCTCGCACGCGGTCAGCCATTGGTCGGCGGCGAACAGAATCAAATCGCCTTCCTCGATTTTTAGTTTTGAAACAAGCGCGGCCTTCTCCGCCTCGTTGAAAAATTTCACGATGGGCGATTTCCATTCTCCGCCTTCAACTTTGATGAACGCCAGTCCTTTCGCGCCGAAACTTTTGGCGTATTCGGTCATCGTCTCGATCTGGCCCTGCGTGGCGCCGGCCATGCCTTTGGCGTTGAGCGCTTTCACCACGCCGCCGTTGGCGATCGCGCCGCTGAACACCTTGAACGTGCTCGTCTTGAACTCTTCCGTGAAGTCCACCAGTTCCATGCCGAAGCGCGTGTCCGGCTTGTCAATGCCGTAACGGTTCAACGCTTCCTCGAATGTGATGCGCTTGAACGGCGTGGGAATGTCCACGTTGAGCGCGGTCTTCCAGATGCGTTTCAGCAGGCCTTCGATCAGCGCGTAAATGTCTTCGCGTTCGATGAAGCTCATCTCGATGTCCACCTGCGTGAACTCCGGCTGGCGGTCGGCGCGCAGATCTTCGTCGCGATAGCAGCGGGCGAGCTGGAAATATTTTTCCACGCCGGCGACCATGAGAATCTGTTTGAATTGCTGCGGCGACTGCGGCAGCGCGTAGAACTGGCCGACGCTCGTCCGGCTCGGCACGAGGAATTCGCGCGCGCCTTCGGGCGTGGACTTGAACAGCGTGGGCGTCTCGACTTCGAGGAAACCCTGCTCGTCGAAAAACACGCGCGCCGCCGTGGCGACTTTGCTGCGCACGCGCAGGTTGCGCATCATCTCGGGACGGCGCAGATCGAGGTAGCGATACTTCAGGCGCAATTCCTCGTTCACCTTGCTCGCGGCTTCGGGATCGTCCACCGGGAACGGCAGCACCTCCGCCATGTTCAGCACCTCGAGCGACGCCACGCCGATCTCGATTTCACCGGTGGGGATTTTGGAGTTGTTCGTGCCCTCGGGCCGATGACGCACCTTGCCGGTGACGGTCACGACGCATTCGCTGCGGAGCGCGGCGGCCTGATCAAACAGTTCCTTTGTCAGGTCGGAGGGATCAAACACCGTCTGCGTGCGGCCTTCGCGGTCGCGGATGTCGATGAAGATGAGGCCGCCCAGATCACGCCGGGAATGGACCCAGCCGGACAAGGTGACGGTTTGCCCGATGTGTGCCGGGCGCAGTTCGTTGCAATGATGCGTGCGTTTCATTAAAAATTTCGCCGAAGCGAACGCAGAGGTTGGCAGGAAACGATGATGATTTCAAAGCAAAAGCACGGTTGAAACCCATGGCCGAACGCAGGCAGGTTATCCGCCAATTCCCGCAACCGGTGATCCGGTCCCGGCCAATTTCCGCTCACGGCGTCAGCGGCCGCCCTTTTTCCATTGCCGGGTCAAATTTGTCGATTTGCACGGGAATCACGAACGGATTGGACAAGGTTTTAATGCGGGCAAAGCCGACGTCCTGGGCACGGATGATGGAGTCAGCGAAATCACCGAAGTCGTAATACTTCGCCAGCTCGCTGATCTCGTTCTGGTTGTTGAGGTGGGAAACGATGATGTTTTCCGTGTTGGAAAGGATGTTCGGGTGGATGCTGGAAACCTCCTGCGTGGCATACACAAAGGCGATGCGGGCCTTCGCCCCTTCCTTGGCGAGGATGGGCCAGATTTCCGTGAGTGGCTCCTGCTTGCCAATCAGGTTATGAGCCTCTTCGACATACAGCACAATGTGCGGCGGCTGCCGGCCGGTGTTGAAGGTGGCCATCGAATTGTGAAAAATATGGCGCGCAATGCGTTTGCTCAATCGCTCGCGCTGGACCGGGTCGCCCACGGAAAGGTCGAGGATCACAATCTTCCCGGCGTCCAGATGCTGGTAAATCTCCTCGCAGACATCCGTGTTGCGATTGGGCGCATGATAATCCTTGTAGGGCTGGAGCAGCCGGAAGCCGGGAATGTAGCCGCCCTGGTCATTTTTCTGAAGCAACAGGTTGATGAGGACGTTGGTGTCCGGTTCCACCCACGACCCGCCGGTGGGAGTGATGAGTTCATCCTGGATCTGCCGCACAAAATAAAACCATTGGCAGACCTGGGCGGCGCTCAGGCCTTCCGCCGGATTCACGGAAGGGTTTACTTTTTTGCTGATGACGGCATTCACCTCAAAGGTGATTTTGAAATTCGCGGGCGGCTCGTAGCCGGCGCAGAACAGCACGGCCTGATACGCGGCCAGCTTGATCTGAAAACGGGCCGACTGCCGCCGGAACTCCTCCTCGCCGCTGCAATTGTCCATGCTGGGCGGCTCGAAATCCATGCTCAAAAACGCCTCCAGATCGGCCGACCGCGGCACCTTGCTGGCTTCGATCAATCCGCGCAACGTGTTATGCCCTTCCGCGGTCTGCCGGTAAAAATTATTCAGGATCAATTCAAACCCCGGCATCGGTGTCATCCGGTAACGCACCGTGTCGCCCGGAAACACCTCGGCAATGGACCCCTTGTCCTGCTGGTTGGCGTTCGCATATTCACCGTTCGAGTCGTAGATGATCTGGCCGATTTTCAGTTTGAACGCATCACTGGTGCGCTTCACCACGGAGACCAGTTTTTTCACTGTGTTGGATTTGCCCGTGCGCGTCATGCCAAACACCGCCGTCCGCCGCGCCAGAAAATCCACCGCGTTCAAGTGGAACACCGCCCGCGCCGCGTCCGGGCTGCGATGCAGTCGTTCGGTGGAGGCATACCGCACCGTGCCGATGGGAAAGCGCGGCAACGCCCCGGTCAACCCCAGCCGGCGGGCCTCCTCTTCCACCGCCGTCATCCGCGCCGGGCTGATGTAATTGATGATCGCCTCCAGCGCTGCGCCTTCGGGCCGGTAAACCGCCAGTCCCGCCGCTTGCGCATAATTCTCCACGTCGCTGCCGAGACGCAACCGGCCATCCTGCAAATAAAACGTTCCCAGCAACCGGCATTGCAACAGGCCGAATTGAAACTCCTCCACCGTCACCGGGGCCAACGTGTCATCCGTCACCGGCTTCCGGGTCTTCAGCTGTTGCAACCGGGCCTGAAGCTCCGCGTCCGTCGAGTCGGCCGTGGCGGAGCCGGTGACCCGCAGCAGAAAAACTTCCGCGAACGGCCTGCCGTCGTCCGCCACCGCGAGCAAAAAGCAATTGTGCGGCACGCCCTTCGCCTGCGCCTTCCAGACATCACTCGTGAGCAGCAGCGCCCGTTCGAAATCCGCCGCGCCAAGCCAGCCGACAAATTGGTGTTTCTGGATCAGTCCGGCCAATGGGTCCGGCGACAAGGGGTGGGCAGGGTTGGACATGGAAAATTCAACGGCACATTTCAGAACTCGAAAACATCTTTGCCGGAAGCTTGACGGCAAGCCCGGCGAATTTCAAAAGAATTATTTGAGAACCGCCGCCACGCGGGCCGGCCAACCGAAAATCCCCGCTCGCCACGCCTTCCGCTTTGGATTAACCTCCGGCCATGATGGAACTGCCCAAGCCGGATATTATTTTCACGCACGAGAGCGACCTCGACGGCTTGGTGGCGGGCCTCATGTTGCAAAAGCTCGCTAAGAAAATTTACAACCGCGACGTCCCGCTGGAGGCGTATCACTACAATTACTGGAAAACGCGCGAGCTGCGCGAAAAGGCCGCATGGGTCACCGACTTCACCTACGAACCGCGCCTCGACAAGGAGCAATGGGTCATCATTGATCATCACGTCACCGACGCCGTGCCGAAGAACGCGCACCTCATTCACGACGTGACCAAATCCGCCGGACTGCTCTGCTACGAACTCTGCAAACGCAACGGCCTCGACTCGCCCGCGCTGGAACGGCTCGCGCACCTGAACAACGTCGCCGACCTGTTTCTCGAGGACGACCCCGATTTCGAGCTGGCGGTGGATTATGCGAATCTCGTCAAGATTTACCAGTTCTGGAACCTGCACGCGCTCATTGACGGTGACGTCGAAAAGTTGCTGAATCATCCGTTGCTCGAAGTCATCGCCGTCAAACGCCGCATCGAAGACCCGCTCGGGTTTGAGTGGAGCAAAAACCACGTCACGGAAATCAGCGCGGCCGTCGGCTATGTGGAAACCGTCGTGGGCAACAACAATCTCATCGTGCATCAACTGCTCGAACGGCAGGCGGTGAAATTTCCCGTGCTGGTCACACTGTTCAAGCGCGCGAACAACGTCGTGATCGCCAGCTTCCGCAGCCGCAACGGCGAGGCGCTCAAAGTGGCGGAGAAATTCCAGGGCGGCGGCCACGCCAACGCCTCCGGCGCGATGTTCCCCAAATCCATCCGCAACATCCCCGAAGCCGTGGATTATCTGCGCACGGTCTTGAATCCGAAGCGCGGCGCGCCCTTGAACAACCTGGAAAGTTTGTTCGCGGGAATTGAAGCGGAGCAGCGGAAGTAATTTACCGATCCCGCTATTTGACCGTAGCGGCGCGTCGGCAGACCGCCGCAAATTTCCCATGTATTTTCAGATGGCGGCGCTCTGCCGAGACGCCGCTACGCCCGCCCTCTCCCCCGAGGAGAGGGGAACAGCCAGCGCACGTTTTTCGTTTTATTGGCAGACCGTCCGGCCAATCCCGCCGCAGATTTTTCAAAGAAGTGACGAACGTGAAAGCCCTCTCCTTGGGGAGAGGGAGGCCGTGGCTGAAATTGCAGGAGCCGGCGTGAAGAGACTCTGACTGAATCCCCGGATTTGAAATGAGTCTCGTCACCTCGTCTTTTAAGTTTACGCCTTGTCTCCGACGCTACGGACGCATTTCAAATTGCCTTCAAGCTCTACAATGTTACTCTCGCTGCAGAGGTTCGGTCGAATACCTATTAAAGCGTATCAGAAGCATAATAAAGCCATGAATCTAAAATGCCCGTCAAACAGCAGGACAATTTTCTATCCATTGTTGTCGTTCATTTTTTCATCATGTGCACCAACTTGTATTCATTTGGAATTGGAGGAGGAAACTCGCCGACAATTACAATTACTTCGCCGACCACTGATTCGATATATTATACAACCAGCGGTTCTCTAGATCTTGCTGGTAACGTCGGATACTTATACTCACCATCATCATTGTCTGTAACATGGAGGAATGATCGGGGAGGCAGTGGGACGGCTAGTGGAACACTTAGTTGGGCAGTCAATGGCATCAGCTTGCAGGTTGGCCAGAATTTGATCACTGTCACGGTGTTGGCAAGCATTGGGAACGGCTCATCAGTCGGAACTGAACAAACTCTAATCGTAATATTCACGCCTCCACCTACGATTTCGATCACTTCCCCGACTTCGGGCCAGCGCCTGAACAATTCCTTGATTACTATCCACGGAACGGCCGCAGGCGTTGCTCAACCAGGTAATGTTCTGTATCAACTGAACGGCGGTGCTTGGAACAGCGCGGCCGGAACAACAAACTGGTCGGCCACGGTAAGTTTGGCACCAGGCACCAACACAATCAGGACCTATGCTGTGGACACCAACGGAAATACTTCTTTGACCAATAGCGTGTCGTTTGATTATGTCGTGATAAATCAACTGAATGTGCGTGCCATTGGCTTGGGAAAAATCAATCCGAATTATAGCAACGCTTGGCTGGAAGTAGGGCGGAAATACACGATTACTGCTGCTCCCGCAAAAAACTTTGTGTTCGCGAATTGGACAATTTCGACAAACTGGATTGATGGCGTAAAGTCACCGAGTTCAACCTTGCAATTCACAATGCAATCGAACCTGACGCTGGAAGCCCATTTTGCAGAAACCACCATTCCCAAGATCACCGTAAAATCTCCCAAAGTGACTAAACCGCTGGTAACACTGACGGGCAAAGCTAGTGACGTCTGGGGTGTAGCCGCCGTTTGGTATCAATTGAATGGTGGAGCTTGGAATCTGGCAACCACAACCGACAACTGGAAGAACTGGACAGCGACATTGCCGCTGGTGTCGGGGGTAAATATCATTAGCGCATACTCAGTTAATTTAGGCGGGAAGATGTCGTCAATCAAAACCTTGAAGGCGAAATCAAATAACACTTTCAAATTTCAACTTGGCCTCACATCGGCAAATCCAAAGTCGAATGGTGGCATGAATTTCAGCCTTCAAGCTCCTCCAGAGCTCACAGGCACAATACAGGTTTCTACTGATCTTGTGAGCTGGCAGACACTAACTAATTTTGTCGGCTCTAGCTCCATAATCAATTTCTGCGATACAACATGCACTAATTATCATCAGCGGTTTTATCGGGCAGTCACGTCAGCGCCTTAAGTAATGTAATTCGCCGTCTTTCTCAATGCGCTCCTGAAAATCGCAGTGCATCATCAATCAGCGCAGATGAGCTGGTTGAATCGAGTTTTGCTCTTCGTTGCGGTGATTTGTGTCGGGCATCATCGCTGCTTCCTGATTCATTCCACCCGCGCCGGCGGCGCAGCCCGGTAATTTCTTCTTTATTTCAAACAAAATCGTTGCTGACGACTCTAATTGAGTCGGGCAGGTAATGCCCACTAAACAAACCAACGATAGGAGATTGAACATGAAAAGATTAATCCTGTGTCTGATGACAGCATTAACGGTGTTCGCCGCAAAGGAGGCCTTTGCCGCGGGCGCAAACGGTTCGGCCAGCGTGATTCCGGCCTATTATGACCACGTTCTGTTCTCAATTCAGTTCGTGGAGTTTTCGCCGGCGGCTGAAAAAGCCCTGCTCCAGCATAATAAATCCATCAACCTCATCTACCAGTCGGATCCCGGCCTGCCCGGCGGCGCGCCGTTCGTCTCGGTGATTGATGCCATCCCCGGCGACGGCTTCAACCCGGTCTGGCAGGAGGTGCAGATCACGTTCACGGCCGGCCACACGCCGCGCCAGCTTTTCTCGGACGACGAGATCGCCGACGCCGTGGCCAGCGGTGAAATCACCCTTACGTTCACCGACGAAGTCTATTGGTGCCCCGTCGTCGGACACAAATAGCCGGACGCACAAGCCCCGGTGCCGCCGGTGCCGGGGCTTGATTTCTGGTGGCTGAACTGTTGAACCGGCCTGCTTTCTTCTCCTCTCCCGCCCGCGCCGGTTGGTTTTTCTTTTCCTTGCAGCGGTTTGTGTCTAGCATCGCCGCCGCTTATGCCTGATTCATCCATCCGCGCCGACGGTCGTTCGGCCAGCCGACTTCGCCCGCTGCGTTTTCAAAATGGCATCGCGCCCTACGCCACCGGCTCCACGCTCATCGAATGGGGCAACACCCGCGTCATCTGCGGCGTGACCATCGAGGAAACCGTGCCGCGCTGGATGAAGGAACAAAAAGTCGAAGGCGGCTGGATCACGGCGGAATACTCGATGCTCCCCTACTCCACCCTGCAGCGCAAACCGCGCGACATCTCCAAGGGCAAGCTGGACGGGCGTTCGTCGGAAATCCAGCGGCTCATCGGCCGTTCCATGCGCGCCGCGCTGGACCTGCAAAAGCTCGGTGCCCGCACCATCTGCGTGGATTGCGATGTGTTGCAGGCGGACGGCGGCACGCGCACGGCGGCCATCACCGGCTCGTTCGTCGCGCTGTCGCTCGCGATCAAAAAGTTGATCGCCGAAAAGAAACTGACGAACAGCCCGATTCTCCACGCCGTCGCCGCCGCCAGCGTCGGTATTGTGAACGGCGTGCCGCTGCTGGATTTGTGCTACACGGAAGACGTCGCCGCGTCGGTGGACATGAACCTGGTGATGAACGACAGCGGCCAGTTCATCGAACTGCAAGGCAGCGGCGAGGAAGCCACCTTCAGCGAATCCGAACTCGCCGCCCTGCTCGCGCTCGGTAAATCGGGCATCGGCGAATTGCTCGCCGCACAACAAAAAGCCCTCGCTCAAATTTAAACCATGTCCTCCACCAAACGTCCGCGTTTTCATCCCACTGGAAAGAAGCCCGCACCCGTCACCCGGCTGCTGTTGATCCGTCACGGCGAAGTTGAAACCCAATATCATGGTGTGTTCGGCGGACGCATTGATATGAACCTTTCCGACCGCGGCCACGAACAGGCCAGGACGCTCGCGAAATTTCTGCGCGGGAAAAAGTTCGACGCCATCTATGCCAGCCCGATGAAGCGCGTGCAACAGACGTTCGCGCCTTCGGCCAGGCATCACCGGGTCAAGCAGGTCATCCTGCCCGGCTTGCGCGAGATTCATTTCGGCGATTGGACGGGACTCAACTGGGATGAAGTGCGCGAGCAGTTCGGCATCGAGCCCTACGAATGGCTCCAGAAAATTGAACTGGGCGTGGTGCCGAACGGGGAAAGCACGGTGCATTTCCGCAAACGAGTCGAGCCCTGCCTGCGCCGCGTCATCCGCGAGAATCGCGGCAAGACGGTCGCCATCTTCTGTCATGGCGGCGTCATCCGCATGATGCTGGCAATCCTGCTGGATCTGCCGCTGCCGAAGACCGGTTGCTTCGAGGTGGAATACACCAGTGTCACGCAAGTGGCGATGCATCCGCACATGAACGAGATTGAACTGCTCAATTTCACGCCGTGGCGCGATGTCCTGGCGGACGGCCATCATGAAGACAAATAAAACGCTCTGGCGGATTTCCGTCACCACCACGCTGGAAGCGGAGGATGCCGTGGCTGAACTGCTGGGCGGCATTTTTGGCCAGCCGGCTTCATCGCATTTCAATGTCGAAACGCTCGTCAGCGTCGTCAGCGTTTTCGCTCCGCAGAAAACCATCCTGGCTGGCGACATCCGGGGTCAAGTTTCCGCTGGGTTGAAACGGATCAAAAGCTGCGGCCTGAACCTCGGTTCCGGTAAAATCAACACGGCCAAGGTGCGGCGCGAAGATTGGTCGGAATCGTGGAAGCGGCATTTCAAGGCGATTGAGATCGGCGACGCGCTGCTGATCAAACCCAGTTGGATCAAGCGCAAACCCCGCAAAAACCAGGCGGTCGTGATCCTTGATCCCGGCTTAAGTTTCGGCACGGGCCGGCATGCGACGACTTCGTTTTGCCTGCATCAAATCGTAGCGGCGGTCGGCAGACCGCCGCAAACTGCAAAGGAATCGAAGGATGCGGCTCTCTGCCGGGGAGCCGCTGCAAAATCATTTTTGGACATCGGCACGGGCTCGGGAATTCTGGCGATCGCGGCGACCAAACTCGGCTACCAGCCGGTCCGCGCCTTTGATTTTGATCCGGAATCGGTCCGGGTTGCGCTCGCCAACGCCCGCGTCAATCAAGTCGCCGGCCGGATTAAAATCACGCAGGACGATGTGACGAAGCAACCTATGCGCCCGGCCCGGCAATACGATCTGGTTTGCGCCAACCTGATCTCCAACCTGCTCATCGCGGAGCGCCGGCGGATTGTGGCGCAAGTGAAGCCGGGCGGAACGCTGGTGCTGGCGGGCATCTTAAAGTCTGAATTCGGGCTGGTGCAGACGGCGTTTGAAGGTTTGGGATTGGAATTCGTCACCGGCAAGAATGAAAAAGAATGGCGTTCCGGTTCGTTTCGTTTCGCGGCAGGGTGAGTTTCACCCGCATTTTTACTGGGTGAAATCCGCCTCCATTAGATTTTCATTTTTTTCAAGGTTACGTTTAAGAAAGATTTTTGAAAATTTTGAATGACAAATGCGATGTTTGGTCTCATAAACGGAGCGTAGAGGGCAGTTGGCAGTCAAGCCAGCGACAAGGAAGGCTTGAGCCGCTGCGAAGCTCCGTAACCAAACAAAAAATGCGTTATGAAAAGAATGATGGAAGCTATCACCGAGATCATCCGTGACACCAGCCACCCGTTCCGCAAAATGGAACATCAGCCGAAGAAGACGCTGAAAAACCGCTACGAACGCAGAAAGGTAAAGGAATACCTTCAGTTGACCGACTGGCAGGCCGAAGAAGCCGTGTGAAAGATTCAACCCATTTCCGTTAAGCAAGCCGCGCGCAAGCGCGGCTTTTTCTCTTTCGCCGGAGTGTCTTCGGGCGCTCCGGGCAGAGGTCAAAGAAACCGGTTTGCGAGCCGCGACGTTGAAACCATTTGCCGCGGCGATACATGTCCGGCTTCAGCGGTGAAATAAACGTCGCTCTCCGCGAGTTGCGCGCACCAGGCGCCAGCAGGATGACGATGATGATGACCCTCCCCCGCTCCCCACGAGTTGAGCGGCCGGCTGAAAAATCCGTTGCCCAATAAAAAACCGCCCGACTGCGAATGCAGCGGGCGGTTTGAAATTCGAACCTAGTTACTTCATCAACAACATCTGGCGGGCGCGCTTGATGGCCGTGGTGAGGCGGCGCTGATAATGCGCGGGCATGCCGGTGTATTTGCGCGGCAGGATGCGGCCCTGGTCGGTGACGTATTGCTTGAGCAGGGTGATGTTTTTGAAATCCAGCGCGTCCTCGGTGAAGTCGATTTTCGGCTTCGGGCGGGGCGTGCGGTTTTCCGTGGTGCGGCGGTTGCCGCGCTTGTCCTTTTCGGTATTCGTCTTGCGGGGCATAATTACTTGATCTCCTTGTGCAAGGTATGACGGCGCAGAAACGGGTTGAACTTCCTGAGTTCCAGTTTCTCCGGCTTCAATTTCTTGTTGCGGGTGGTCGTATAGCGGGAGGGCGATTTGCCTTCCTTCCGCGCTTCCGAGCATTCGATTGTGATGATTTCTCGCGCCATAAATTATTCTTTTTCTTTGACCGGCTTTTCTTCCGGCTCGTCTTCGTCGGTTTCAACTTCCGTGACTCCCGCATTGTCCACCGTGCCGAGCTGGCCGATGCGCCGCTGCCGCAACGCGCCGTCGCGTTCCAACTGCGCCTGCGCCTCGACCGTGAACCGCGTCCACGGAATCGCTTCCAGCCGCGCCTTGGGAATCGTCTTGTTGGTCAATTCGCAGATCCCAAAAGTCTTTTTCTCGATGCGCTTGAGCGCTTCTTCGATCTCGTAAACCGAGTCCTGATCCGCCGAGAGCAGGCTCAAGGCGAAATCCCGGTCAAAATTGTCCGTGCCCGAGTCGGCCATGTGCAGGCTGTAACCGGCCATCTCCTGCGCGGATTCCTTGGCCAGGCCGCTCATCTGATTGAGCAACTGTTCCCGCAGTTCGAGCAGACAGTTGTAATAGCCCTGCCACTCCGGCTTGATTTTCTTCGCTTCAACCGCAGTCACGCCTTTGTTCATCGGCCGGCCAAGAATGGCGGCAGAAGTGGCGGACGCTTGAGACTTGCCACGTGGGGCCGGTTTTTTCATTTCGTTTTTCTTCACTGTCACGGTTAAAACTCAAATGATCCGGCCGAAAATAATTCAACCGGGTCGTTAAAGGCTGGCGAATCTATCAAACGAAGCCGAATAATCCACTAAAATCTTCAAAAATTTTGGCTGTCACCGGCGAACCGGGGCAAACCATGCCGGGCCGCTCCGGCATCTATCGGAAAACGGCTGGACAACGCGCTTTCACGGGAACAAATTTATTTGCCCCAGCCACCACACGCAACGAACGGAATATGAAAACCCCATCAATCCCGGAAGGTTGTCATGCCATCACCCCTTATCTGACCGTGCCCGATGCCGCGCGGCTGATTGAATTTTTGAAAAAGGCCTTCGACGGCATCGAGCGGGCGCGGTTTTTGCGGCCGGACGGCACGGTGCTTCACGCCCAGGTGCAGGTGGCGGACTCGTTGTTGATAATCGGTGAACCGCAAGGCCCGTGGAAGCCGCAGCCGTCCATGCTCTATCATTACGACGCCGACGTGGACGCCACCTACCAGCAAGCCATCCAGGCTGGCGCGGAAGCCGTGAGCGAACCGGCCAATATGTTCTACGGCGACCGCAGTGCCTGCGTGAAGGACATCGCGGGAAATGTCTGGTGGCTGGCGACACGCATTGAAAATTCTATTTCCGAAGAAATTCAGAAACGAGCAACTGCGTTCTTTCAGGAGCGGGCGAAGCACGCCGCCTGAATCAAATGGTTTGCGGGAAACGGCTGGACAAGCCGGTTTTGCGGAAGCAATCTCAAAATCGTGAATTGCAATTTCTACAACTTTGTAAATCACAGGCAGGCGCATCACATTTATGAAACAATGCACTTATTGTGGGAAGGAATATTCCGACGAAGCATCGGTCTGTGCTATTGACGGACAGCCGCTTCGAGACTTAGTTCCCGCGCCACCGGCATCACCCCCGCCAACCGTCGGCGAAAAGCAGCAGATAATTGATGGCGAATATATCAAATTGCTGTCCATTTTTCATTTTGTCGTTGCTGGTCTGGCTTTTCTCGGAATCGCTTTCCTATTTCTACATTACTTTATGATGAGTAGCGCTTTCTCAAATCCCGATATGTGGAAGTCTCAAAATAATAATGCGCCTCCATTTCCAAAAGATTTTCTGAAGACCTTCATTTGGTTTTACTTTTTTATGGGCGCGATCTTCGGAACTGCATGTATTCTTAATCTGCTCTCCGGTTTATTTCTGCTGCAAAGAAGACATCGCACATTTTCGATTGTTGTCGGAGGACTAAATTGCTTGCAGATTCCCTTCGGAACGATTTTAGGAATTTTTTCAATTATAGTTCTTTCGCGCAATTCTGTCCGCGAGAGATATGACGCTAAAGTTTAATTAACTTTTTCACCCCTTCTCGATGCACGCATACGCATTGTGATTGTGGATGCTCTCGAAATTCTCCGCTTCCACCTTATACCAGTTCACCCGCGCATCGGCGTTCAGCTTCAGCGCCACGTTGCGCACCAGGTCCTCCACGAACACCGGATTTTCATACGCGCGTTCCGTCACCGCCTTCTCGTCCTGCCGCTTGAGCAACGCGTATAGCTCCGAACTTGCCGAGCCCTCGATCACTGCGATCAGATCCTCGATCCAGACGGATTTCTTCATGCGGATCGCCACCGTCACCTCACCGCGCTGGTTGTGGGCGCCGTATTTGGCGATCGCCTTGGAACACGGACACAGCGTCGTCACGTTCGCCTTCACCGTCAGGACAAAATCAATGTCCTTCCCGCAGGCCGCCGCGTCGAAGCGCGCGGTGTAATCCATCAGGCTTTCCAGCCGCGACACCGGCGATTTTTTGGACAGGAAATACGGAAACTCGATCTCGAGGTGCGACGTGGCGGATTTCAGCTTTTGCTGCAGCGAATGCAGGATTTCCGAAATGTTCTCGACGTGGATGATGTTGCCGTGCGCGTTCAGCACCTCCACGAAGCGGCTCATGTGGGTGCCTTTGAATTCCTTTGGCAGATCCACGAACATGCCGATGGTGGCCACGGTGTTCTGCACGCTGCGCGCCTTGTCACGCACCTGGATGGGAAAGCGCAGTCCGCGCACACCAACCTTGTCGATGCGCAGTTCGCGGTGATCGCGCTCGCTCTGTTTGTCGTCGAGTTTCGACGGATCTGGCTTGCGTTTGGCAACTTTAGACATGGCTAGATGATAACAGCTTTACCCGCTTTGGCAAAAAAAGTTCCCTTGAAATATGAATATCATCTGACAATTTGACCTCCGATGAGAATCACAATCCGCCTCGCGTACTTTACCGCTCTGCTGTTGGGCGTAAATACGTTCGCCGCCGGAACGTTCCGCGTCGCCACTTACAACGTGGAAAATTATCTCGACCAGCCGACCGAATCCCGCCGGTTCGTCAAATCCGCCGAGGCGAAGGCCAAAATCCGCGAGGGCATCCGCGCGCTGAACCCCGATGTGCTCGCGCTCGAAGAAATGGGCGGCACGAACGCGCTGCTGGAACTCCGCGCGTCGCTCAAAACGGACGGACTGGATTTTCCGTATTGGGACCATGTCACCGGTGCCGACACAAACATCCACGTCGCCGTCTTGAGCAAATTTCCCTTTGCCGCGCGGCATCCGCACACGAACGACAATTTTCTGCTGGATGGCCGGCGGTTCAGCGTCAGCCGCGGGTTTGCCGAGCTGGACGTTCAGGCGCGCACAAACTTCAGCTTCACACTCATCGCCGCCCATTTGAAATCGCGCCGGCCCGTGCCGGAGGCGGATGAAGCCCAACTGCGATTGGAGGAAGCCAAAGTGCTGCGCGGCATCGTGGACGAACGGCTCAAGGCCAACCCGGAGGCAAAGATCATTGTGCTGGGTGATTTCAACGACGTGAAAAGTTCGGCTTCGACGAAAGAAATCATCGGACGCGGCAAATTCAAACTCACCGACACCCGGCCAGCTGAACGCAACGGCGACAACCTGCCGAATCCGGTGCCGCGTTTCGAACCGCGGAACGTGACCTGGACGCATTATTACGGAATAGAGGACAGCTACAGCCGCATTGATTACATCCTGTTGAGTCCGGCGATGGCGCGTGACTGGGTGACGAACGAGACTTACATTCTCACGATACCGAACTGGGGCATCGGGTCTGATCACCGGCCCATCGTCGCGACGTTTGAGGAAAATAAATAGGCTTAATTCTTAACATTTATGACTTCAACACCCGCCCAAGTGAAATGCATCATCCGCCGAGGCCTACGCAACTTGATAGACCCAGAATTAACGCCAAATCAAAAGAACAAAATCTGGTCATTCTTTCACAGTCAATGCGCCTATTGCGGCATTGTATTAAATCGAGAACTACGAGAAGGACACATTGACCATTTAATTTCAGAGTCGGCTGGAGGAAAAAACTGCGCGTCTAATAGGGTGCTAGCATGTGCGCCTTGTAATGGGAATGAGAAACGTGAAACTGATTGGATACAATTTCTAAAATCAAAATGTCCGCGCGAAGACGTTTTTCAGGCAAGGCTGCAAAAAATTATGAACTGGCAGTCGCTAAATCCTGCTCCTTCAGCAATTGATCCGGAAATTGCAAATATAGTTCAAGTGGAAATTGATCAGCTTACCGCAGGATTCGATAATGCTTGTTCAAGGATTAAATCAGCCCGGAAAAAATAAATTCGCAAGATCTCTTACAACTTCTCCGGCTTCAACATCAATTCCGCGATCCGCTGCAGCAACCGCCCAGCCCCGCCGCCGTCGAGCACGCGATGGTCAAAACTCAGGGTGAGATTCGCCTCGGTCACGGGCACGAATTGGCCTTTCGCCTCATCCCAAAACGGCGCGCGCCGGCCGGCGCCCATGCCCAGCACCAGCGTCTGTTCCGGCAGCGGAATCGGCGTGGCCCAGATCAGCCCGAATGTTCCGTAGTTCGTCACCGTGGCGATCGAACCACCGGTCGCATCCGCCGGCAACTTACGCTGGCGTGCCAGCTCCACCAGTTCGTTGTAGCGTTCCGTCAAATCCTTGAGCGATTTTTTGTCGGCATTGCGGATCACGGGAACGAGCACGCCGTCTTCGGCTTCCACGGCGAAGCCCACGTCAATCGAACTCGGATGCACAATTTTGCTGCCGACGAGCCGGCCGGCGGGCGCGGAATTTTCCGACAACGCAATCGCCAGCGCACGCAACGCGTAAAGCGCCGGGCCGGGTTTGGGATTCGACGATTTGCGGTGCGCGAGCAACGCATCCAGTGCCACGGGCAGACCGACGGTCGCCAGCGGACGCGTCCAACTGCGACGCATGGCGTCGGCCACGGCCACACGCATGGACGAGGCCTTGCTCATCCGCTGCTTTTCCAGATGCGCGATGAATTTTTCAAAGTCCTCGACCGTCACGCGCCCGGCCGCGCCGCTGCCGGCGATCCCCGCCAGGTCGGCGGCATGCAGACCGAGTTCGTCCATGCGCGCCTTGAGCCGGGGTGAAAGATAACTCGCGCCCTTCGCATTCGCCGGCACGGGCAGGCCGCGCACGGTGGGCTGCACCCGGCCGCTGCGAACGATGGTTTCCGGCTTGGAAATACGATCGGTCTCGGAATTCTTTACGGGCGCCGCGACGTCCAGTCCCACACGGGCGGCCTCTTCGTTCGTGGCTTCAATCTGGCCGAGCACCGCGCCGACGGCGTAGCTTTCGTTCAACTGCACGGTGAATTTTTCAATGCGCCCGCTGCAGGGCGACGTCACCGTCATCGTGGCCTTGTTGGTCTCGACCTCAATGAGGTCCTGGTCGGCCGTGACAGCGTCGCCGGGCTGGACGAGAAAATTGATGATGGCGGCTTCGGCGATGGATTCGCCGAGCTGCGGCATGATGATGGGAATTTGCATGGAATTAAAAATTAAGCATTAAAAATGCAAAATCGAACGGCAGCCGCGCGCGGCCCATCGCTGCTTTTTTGATTTTTAATTTGGCATTTTTCATCGGGTTCAGCGCCTTAGGATTTTCCGGGCGGCGGCGGCAACGGCGCGGGCCGTCGGACGATGCGCCATCCAGAGGTTCGGATGATACGGCACCGGCGTGTCCTTGGCATTCAGCCGTTGCGGCGGCACGTCGAGCAGACCGAAACCCTCGCTGGCGACCCGCGCGATGACTTCCGCCGTCACCCCGCCCCACGGCCACGCTTCGCCGACGCAGAGCAGACGCCCGGTGCGCGCCACGCTGGCGATGACGGTGTCGGTATCCAGTGGTTTCACCGACCGCAAGTCCACCACTTCAATTTCCCAGCCCTCGGCGGAAAGTTCCGTGGCCGCTTCCAGCGCTTCGTGAACCATGGCGCTGTAGGCCACCACGGTCAGGTCGCGGCCTTCGCGGGCGATCCGGGCTTTGCCGATGGGCAGGGCTTCGCTCGGCAATTTCTCGGCCTTGAGATGGTAATAAAGAAATTTGTGCTCGCAGAAAATCACCGGGTCGTCAATCGCCACCGCTTCGAGCAGCATGCTGTAAGCGTCCTCCACCGTCGCGGGCGTCAGCACGACGAGGCCGGGATAGTGCGCGTAGATCGCCTCAATGGACTGGCTGTGAAACGGCCCGCCGCCTTCGGTGCCGCCGAACGGCAGGCGCACGGTGACGGGACACGGAACATTCGTGCGCCAGAAGAGCGTCGCGGCCTGGTTGACGATCTGGTTGAAACCGACGACGGAAAAATCGGCGAATTGCATTTCGATGATCGGCCGCATGCCTTCGATCGCCGAACCCACCGCCATGCCGACCATCGCGTCCTCACTGATGGGCGAATCCAGCACGCGTCCGGGAAATTCCTTCGCCAGGTTTTTCGTGGCCTTGAACGCGCCGCCGAAGGCGCCGACATCCTGCCCGTAAATGAACACGCGCGGATCTTCGCGCAAGGCCTGGGCCTGCGCTTCGCGGATGGCTTCGAGATAGGTGATGCTCATGCTTCGGTTGAAAGGGAAACATCCAACATTGAACATTCAACTTTCAACGCCGAATTTGGCAGTGCGGCCGACCATTGGACGTTCAGTGTTGAATGTTGAATGTTGAATGTTCTGAAAAATTGATTCATGGGCTTATTCTTCGTGCATCTCACTCAAATGTTTGGAGGAAATCGCCAGCCATTTTTCATCGTAAGGATCGGGCGCGGGTTCGCGGCGGACCTGGGCGACAGCCTCTTCGATTTCATTGACGATGGCGCTGCGCCAGGTGGCGATCGTCGCCACATCCGTCCATTGTTGCCGGAGCAGATATTCTTCGGCGACCTTGAGGCAGTCGCGGCCGAGCGGGGAATTTTTCAGTTTCGGATCAATGTAACTGGAATCGTCATGTTCGCCGTGACCGCAAAGCCGGAGCAGATTCGCCACGACGAGCTGCGGGCCTTCCCCTGCCCTGGCTTTGGCCACCGCCGCGCCAATCGTTTTCAAACAGGCGGCCAGATCCGTGCCGTCCACGGAATGGGAGGCGACGCCGTAACCCGCCGCCTTGTCCGCCAGATCGTCACACACAAACTGGCGCGAAGTCGGGGTCGAATAGGCGTATTGGTTGTCGGCCAGCACGAGAATGAGCGGAAGTTTTTCCACGGCGGCCTGGTTGAGCGCCTCGTGAAAGGCGCCGGTGGAAGTCGCGCCGTCGCCGAGGCAGGTCGCGCCCACCGTGCCGGAAACCCCCTTCATGCGCCGGGCAAACAGGGCGCCGTTGACGACGGAGATCATCGCGCCGAGATGGCTGATCATGGGGAAATAGCCTTCCTGCGGTTTGCCGCGATGGACGTTGCCGTCGCGTCCGCGCATGGGCCCGAGCGACGAGCCGAGGTAGGTCCGGATGGCGTCCAACGGCGTTTCGCCAAACGCCAGGCGCCCGGCGGCGTCGCGGATCAACGGCGCGAAGACATCGGTTTTCCTGAGGGAAATGCCGACCGACACGCTCAAGGCTTCCTGGCCGCGCCCGAGAAAAACGCCGCCGTGGATTTTTCCGGCGCGATAGAGGGCGGCGAATTTGTCGTCCAGCACGCGCGCCTTCAGCATGAAGCGATACGCCGTGAGCGTAGTGTCGCGAGCCGTTGTCGTTTCATCCGCCGGATTGGCGTCCAGCACCGTTTGCAGCATGGGCGGATTTTATCGTCGAGACTGCGCGCCAGCAATGTTTCATTTTAAATTAAGATTTTTGGATGAAAAAACGGATTGGCGTCGCGAGCCGGTTCGTGTTCAATGTGGGTTCCTCCGCCCAACCGCGGAACTTTCAAAAAAAACCATGAGCCAGTCATCGTCGCAAATCCTGCTGGTCGGCAATGACCCGGTGACTTTGGACGTGCTGACGGCGGCGGTGTGCCCGGACCATATTTCGGTGCAATTCACGCGCACCGCCGAACAGGCGCTGGAGGCCTTTCACGCGCGGCCACCGGAACTCATCCTGGTGGATTTGGAATCCGCCGGGGCCGAGGGGCTAAAATTATTGCGGCAGTTCCAGGAGCATCCACCGCGCCCCGTGACGCGGGTGATCGCCTTGACGGCCGCCGCCGACACGCCGGGCAAGCTCCGCGCGTTTGAGCTGAACGCGATGGATTGCATCAACAAACCGCTGGTGCCCGAAATCATGCGTTTCCGTTTGCGGGCCGCCCTGCGCGCCCGGAACGAGCACGATGAATTATCCCGGCGCAATCTGGCGCTGATGAAGGCCCGCACCGCGGCCGAGGCGGCCGCCCGCGCCAAATCGGATTTTCTGGCGGCCATGAGCCACGAAATCCGGACGCCCATGAACGGCGTCATCGCCATGGTCGGGCTGCTGCTGGAAACGCCGTTGAACCCGGACCAGCGCAGTTACCTCGAGACCATCAACACCAGCAGCGAATCCCTGCTGGCGATCATCAACGACATCCTCGACTTTTCAAAAATCGAGTCGGGCAAGATGGAACTGGACACGCGGGAGTTCGAGCTGCGCACCTGCGTCGAGGAAACGCTCGACCTGCTGTCGGCCCGGGCCCATGAAAAAAACCTCGACCTCGCCTATGAGATGGACGACGGGATTCCGGCGAAGATCCGGGGCGACTCGCTCCGGCTGCGCCAGGTGCTGACCAATCTGTTCAGCAACGCGATCAAATTCACCGAGTCCGGCCATGTCTGCGCCCGGGTCAGCATGCTTTCGGCTCCCCCGTCCGATGACGGCAAGCCCCAGCCGTTGCACCTGCATTTCTCCATTCAGGACACCGGCATGGGGATCTCCCCCGACCGGCTTTCGAAACTGTTCCAGGCCTTCATGCAGGCCGACGTTTCCACCGCGCGGACCCACGGGGGCACGGGGCTGGGGCTCGCCATCAGCAAAAAGCTGGTGGAGTTGATGGGCGGAAAAATGTGGGCGGAAAGCCTGCCGGGCAAGGGCTCCACCTTTCATTTCACCGCCACCTTCCAGGCCGAGCCGCAGGCGTTGCGCGAACTCCGCCTGCCGCGGCTCGCCGACCTGAAGATATTGATCGTGGAAGACAACGCCGCCTGCCGGCGCATCCTCACCGAGCAGACCGCGAAATGGGGCATGGTGCCGCAAAACGCGGAGACGCCGGAACAGGCGCTGGAACTGATCCTGCGCGGCGCCCATTTCGATTTGGCCGTCATTGATCTGCAGCTCCCCGGCATGGACGGCATCTCGCTGGCCGCGGAAATCCGCAAACTGCGCGGAACGGCGATGCTGCCGCTGGTGCTGCTTTCGCCCTTGGGCAACCGCCTCGAAATGCCGGGCGATGCGCGCCTGGCCCTGACCCATAGCATCGCCAAACCCGTCAAACCGGCGCAGCTTTGCAGCGCCATCGAACTGGCCTTGTTCAGTCCGAAACAAGTGGCCGCCGCCGTGGCTGCCGCGCCCAGCCAGCTGCTGGCCGAACGGCTGCCTTTGCGGATTCTCCTGGTGGACGACAATGCCATCAATCAAAAGGTCGCCGCGCGCATTCTGACCCAGATCGGCTATCAGGCCGACCTCGCGGAAAACGGGGTCAAAGCCCTCGCCGCGCTGGACGCCAATGTTTACGACCTCGTCTTCATGGATTTGATGATGCCGGAAATGGACGGACTCGAGGCCGCAAATGCCATCCGCGAGCGCCAGAAAAATCCGGCGGCTTTTCCAAATTACGCCGGGCGCATCGTCATCGTGGCCATGACCGCGCATGCCCAGCAGAGCGACCGCAACAAGTGCATCGCGGCCGGCATGGATGATTATCTGGCCAAGCCCATCCGGCCGGCCGACCTGCGCAACATCATTGAAAAATGGGCGCTGCCGGTCAATCTCCCCGCGGCCGGTGCCACCGCACCGACGCCAACGGTTGCCGCCGCCGAGCCCCCGGTCGATATGGACCGGCTCAACGACCTGACGGACGGCAATGCGGACAGCCTGCGCGAACTCGTGGAAATGTTTTTCAAACAGACCACCGGCCAGTTCGCGCAGCTCCAGGCCGCCATCGCCGACGGGAACAGCCCGGAAATCCGCCGGGTCGCGCACAGTTGCGCGGGTGCCAGCGCCACGCTCGGCATGATGCGGCTCGGCCGGCTGATGCGGGATCTGGAAAAAGCGGGCGCGGCTGGCGCGTTGACGAGCGCCCCCCAAATCTGCGAGGATGCGGCACACGAGTACGCCGCTGTCACGGCATTTCTCGCCACACAGCCGGGCCTGGCGGAGACCGTGGCCGCCGTTTCTCAATCATGAAAAAAATTCTAATCATCGAAGACGACCAGATCGTCGCCAACGTCTATCGCAACAAACTGGCGGTCGAAGGTTACACCACGGAGACCGCATCCGACGGTGAGAGCGGCCTGCTGGTCATGCGGAAGTTGAAGCCCGACGTCATCATCCTTGACCTGATGCTGCCCGGGATTTCCGGCCTGGAGGTGATCAAACAGATCCGTTCCGAACCCCCGTTCACCAAGACCCCCATCATCGTCTTTTCCAACACCTACCTGACCAACATGATTCAGGAGGCGTGGAAAGCCGGGGCGACCAAATGTATTTCCAAATCGAATTGTTCGCCGAAGGAAGTGGTCGAAGTCATCCGCCAGACCGTCGGCGACAGCGGTGCGATGCCGGTCGCCGGCCGGAACGCGTCGGTCGCCAGCTTTGCGCCGGCCAAAACCATCGAGCTGCACGCCGCAACCGATTCCGCGTTTCAAGCCGATCTCCGGGGAACCTTCATTGACAGCCTGCCCGCCACGCTCACCACCCTGCGCGGCTCGATGCAATCCATCGTCAAGGCCGACAATGAAATGGTCCGGCTCAAGGAAATTTATGAACTCTACCGCCGCATCCACGCGTTGAACGGCAACGCCGGCGTCGCCGGCCTCGTCCAGATCGCGCACATGTCCGCCGCCCTCGAAGCCCTGCTCAAGGAGCTCTACGAAAAGCCGAAAAACGTCAACGCCTCCACCCTGCGCACCGTCGCCGCCGGCGTGGATTTCCTCGGCTTCCTGTTTGAACACGGCACGCTGCCCGAAACCCAGGAACCGCCCGCCGCCAACATCCTGGTGGTGGATGACGAAGCCATCTCGCGCCGCGCCATCATTTACGCGCTGGAAAAGGCCCAGCTCCATTCCATCAATGTGGAAGCCCCGGAAATCGCCCTGTCCCTGCTGCAGGAAACGCATTTTGACCTCGTGTTCCTGGACGTGGACATGCCCGGCATGACCGGCTTTGAACTCTGCACCAAATTGCGCGCCCTGCCGCAGCACAAGAAAACCCCGGTCGTGTTCGTGACCAGCCTGAACGACTTCGACAACCGCACCAGCTCCACCATGGCGGGCGGCAACGATTTCATCGCCAAACCGTTTCTCTTCATCGAACTCACCGTCAAGGCGCTCATCCACGTCCTGCGCGGAAAATTGTCGCCGGTGAAATAAGCTGCTCACCCGTCCTGCCTCGCAACGGCTGCCGGGTGTTTCAACCCAAGTTTGGGTATCAGCCATGATGGCGAAATGTGGTTTTTTTGCCGGTGCCCTGTGAACGCCGCACAACTTCACCAGCCCGGCATCGTTACCGCGCCGCACGTCCCCGACTGGTCCGTCCCACCCATTTCGCCGTGGCAATAAACGAGGGATGTCCGGCAAGAATGGCGAAGCACGTTTTCTACGCTTCAGGCATTTTAATTCCCGACAGAATAAAGATTCACCCGTAAAGATTCATCCGGCTGGAAAACTAAACCGATTACGCCTTATCAACCTCGAGCTGACAAACCGTCCCGCTCCCCGGCGATCCAACCGGGGGCCGACCATTACGCGCGCGTTTGAAGAAAGCCGCCAGTCAGCTCGCCCGCCGCATGACCACTGAACCCTCCATCCTGCCGTCGAAAGGGATCCACCCGGTGCCCGCCATTCTGGCCGGCTCGGCGTTTGGCTGTCCGCGCGAATATCTGGGCAATCGTTATGTCTATGCGGTGGTGTCGTCGCGGGCGCGCGGCCTGTCCATCGGCGTGAACATGAACAAGCACTGCAATTTCAACTGCGTGTATTGCGAGGTGGATCGCGCGGTGCCTGCCGGGGAAAAATCGCTGGACGTGGACGTGATGGCGGATGAATTGCAGCGCACGCTGGGACAGGCCATAGCCGGCAAGCTGCAGCATCTGGAACATCACCGCAACACGCCGCCCGAACTGCTGGAGATCAAGCATGTGGCCTTGAGCGGCGACGGCGAGCCGACACTGGCCCCCAATTTTCTGGACGCGGTCCAGGCCATCATGCACGCCCGCGCCCTGCGGCAGTTTCCCTTTTTCAAAATCGTGCTGATCACCAATGCCGCCGGCCTGGACCGGCCGGAGGTGCAGCGCGGCTTGAAATTATTCACCGATTCGGACGAGATCTGGGCCAAGCTGGACGCCGGCACCCAGGATTTCATGGACAAGGTGAACCGCCCCGACTGCACGCTGGAAACAATCCTGTCGAACATCCTGCTGCTGGCCCGCAAACGGCCGGTGATCATCCAGAGTCTTTTTTCCCGCTGGAACGGCGACGAGCCGCCATCCGGTGAAATTGAACAGTATGCCCTGCGCCTGCGCGAACTGAAACAGGCGGGGGCGCAGATTCCACTCGTGCAAATTTATTCGGCCACCCGCCCGACACCCCACTCGGACTGCGGCCATCTGCCGCTAAAAGCCCTCTCGCAGATCGCGGAGCGCGTGCGGGACGTCAGCGGATTGCGGGCCGAGGTCTTTTGAACCGGCATCCACCGCTCCGCCAAAATCCGGCCGGCAATGGGCAAGTAACGCAAAGTCATTTTCCAGCGCATCGAATAGATTATTTCCAACTGAAAAAATCAGGCCACCACTCTTTAACCGGGAAAAATCTTATGTCGATCACCTCCGCCACCCTGGCCGCGCAACCGTTTTTCAAGGGATTGTCCGCGTCACAGCTCGACCCGCTGCTGAGCAACGCCATGGCGGTGGAATTTCCCGCCGGCAAATCCATCTTCATCGAAGGCGAGCTGGCCAACCGCTTCTACCTGGTGCTCGAAGGTGAAGTCGCCTTGGAATCGGCGGCCAAGGACAAAGCCGGCGGCCCGCAATTGATTCAAACCCTCGGCGCGGGCGACGTGCTGGGCTGGTCGTGGCTGCTCCCGCCATATTTCTGGCGGTTCGATGCGCGAGCGGTGAAACCCACCAAAGCCATCTTTATCTATGGCACGCGCGTCCGCGAGTTGTGCGAGAACGATCCCAAACTCGGTTTCGAATTGATGAGGCGGACGGCGGAAGTGGTCATCGGCCGGCTCCAGTCCACGCGGCATCAACTGCTGGAGCAAACCAGGAAGACGAGCCCTGCCTCGCTTTAGGGCTTACGTTCAAAACACGGAGCGCGGCCGTCCCCGGCCGCAGCAATACAGCAATTCTCAACCAGCCGGGAACTTTCGAGAGCTTTTACTTCCAAGTCCGTTGCTGCGCCCGAGGACGGGCGCGCTCCGCCCAAAGTTGAAGGCACGCGGATGCTCCGGTCAGAACACCGGAATGGCATCGCGCGCCTGACCCGGGCTAGTGGTTTTCCCTAGCCGGCCTAATTGTTTCCCAGCCAAAACGAGCAGGCTGGCCCCTCATTGTTCCATTCGCCGGCTTCTCTTATTTTGTCTTCGTCAAACCAAATATGGTTTTGGGCAAAGAGAAGGAACACGATTATGGCAAAACAATTGATCGAAGCGCTGGCCGGTTCAAAAATCTACCAGGACTATGAAGCCGCCTTCAGCGAGATGACCGGGCTGCCCGTCGCCTTGCGTTCAGTGGAATCATGGCAGCTGCCGCATCATGGCAAACGTTTTGAAAATCCGTTCTGCGGCATGCTGGCCCAAAAAAGCCGCGCCTGCGCCGCGTGCCTGCAAGTCCAGCAACAGCTTTCCGAATCCGCCACGCTCGAACCGAAGACCGTCACCTGCCAGGCCGGATTGTGCGACATCGCCGTGCCGGTCCGCATGGGCGACCAGTTGATCGGCTTTCTGACGACCGGCCAGGTGTTCTGCAAAAAGCCGACGGAAGCCCAGTTCAACCGCATCAAAAAGCTGCTCGTGGAATGGGGCGTGCAGGCGGATGCGAAAAAGATGCGCGCGGCTTATTTCAACACGCGCGTCCTCACTGGGCGGCAGCATGAATCAGCCCTGCGGCTGTTGAGCATCTTTGCCGAACATCTTTCCATGGTGAGCAACCAGATCATCGTGCGGGAGCAGAACGGCGAAATGCCGGTCATCACGCGCGCCAAAGCATTCATCGCCGAGCATCAGACCGAGGAACTCTCCCTGGAATTGGTCGCCAAGGCGGTGAACACGAGCAAATTTTATTTCTGCAAGATCTTCAAGAAAGGGACCGGCATCAATTTCACCGACTACCTCTCGCGCGTGCGCACGGAGCGGGCGAAGAACCTGCTGCTCAACCCGAACCTGCGCGTGACGGAGATCGCCTATGAAGCCGGCTTCCAGTCGCTGACCCATTTCAACCGCGTGTTCAAACGCATTCTGGGACGGTCGCCCACGGGCTATCGCGAACAGCTGGCCCGGACCTAGGCCGGCATCCCTTTTTGGCGTGTGTCATCGCCGGTATTTATTACCATCCGGCCGATGAAAGCGTACAACCAGCTCACGCGCGCCGATCTGATCAAGCTAGTTGTGAAACTCCAACTCAAGGCGGGCGTCAGCGAAGCGCAACGCGTCAAACATTCCGGCGAACGTCGCCGGGCGCAGGCGGAGTTGCGCGAGAGCAACGAACGCCTGCGCGCGATCCTGGAAACGGCCGTGGAAGGCATCATCACGATCAATGAACGCGGCAACATCGAATCCTTCAATCCCTCGGCGGAAAAGATTTTCGGCTACCCGGCGCGCGAAATCATCGGGCAGAACGTCAAACAGCTCATGCCGACGCCGTATCGCCAGGAACACGACGGCTATCTCGCCAACTACCGGCATGGCGGCCAGGCGAAGATCATCGGCATCGGCCGCGAAGTCACCGGCCAGCGCAAGGACGGCACGACGTTCCCGATGGATCTGTCCGTGAGCGAGGTGCACATGACCAACCGCCGGCTGTTCACCGGTTTCGTGCGCGACATCAGCGAACGCAAAGCCGCCGAGAAGGCATTGTTGCATTATGCGGCGCTGGTCGAATCCTCGGATGATGCCATCATCGGCAAGGATCTAAATGGCTTCATCACCAGTTGGAACCGGGGCGCCGAAACGGTCTTTGGATACAAACGCACGAAAATGGTCGGCCGGCATATTTCCGTCCTCATCCCCGAACATCTCAAGGATGAAGAGCCGGGCATTCTGGAAAAAATCCGGCGCGGCGAATCGGTGGACCACTACGAGACCATCCGGCGGCGCAAGGACGGGAAGCTGATCGACATCTCCGTGACGGTTTCGCCCATTCGCGATGCGGACGGGAAAATCATCGGGGCCTCGAAAGTCGCCCGCGACATCACCGGGCGCAAACAGCTCGAAAAGGAAATTCTCAAGATCAGCGACCGCGAACAGCAACGCATTGGCCAGGACTTGCACGATGGTTTGTGCCAGGAGTTGGCCGGCATCGAACTGATGTGTCAGGTGCTCGAACAAAAACTGGACGGCAAATCCAAACCGGCAGCCAGGCAAGTGGGGGAGATCGGCGCCCACATCCGCGAGGCCATTTCGCACACGCGCAAGCTGGCACGCGGATTGTCGCCGGTGGAGCTGGAAGCCAACGGTTTCATGTCGGCCTTGTCGGAACTGGCGGCACATGTGCAAAAGCTGTTCCGCCTCGAATGCCGTTTTGAATGTCCCGAACCGGTTCTGATCCGGGACAACGTCTTCGCCACGCACCTGTATCGCATCGTCCAGGAAGCCATCAACAACGCCGTCAAACATGGCAAGGCGAAGCGCATTCGGATCTCGCTGAAACCGGCCCGCGGCCGGTTTATGCTGAGCATCAGCGACGACGGCATCGGCTTTTCCAAAAAAACCAGAAAAAACGGCGGCATGGGTTTGCGCATCATGAAATACCGTGCCGGCGTCGTGGGCGCGTCGCTGGAAGTACGCTCCGGTTTTGATGGAGGCGGCACCCGGGTCATTTGTGTTTTCCGTAAAAACTTATGACACGCTATAGTGGCACGGGCGTCTCGCCTGTTTGGTTCCGATTTTCATCGCACGGGCGGGACGCCCGTGCCACTTAAAACTTATGAGCAAGAAATCCGCTACCCTGGCGAAGAAACGCATCCTGATCGTGGACGATCATCCGATGATGCGGCAGGGCCTGGCCCAGCTCATCGGCGCGGAACCGGACCTGACCGTCTGCGGCGAGGCGGAAAACGCCAGCCTGGCGCTGGAGGCCGTTGGCACATTAAACGCCGATCTCGTGCTGGCGGACATTTCGTTGCCGGGCAAGAACGGCCTCGAACTCATCAAGGATTTTCACGCGATCCGGCCCGGTCTGTCGGTGCTGGTGATTTCCATGCACGACGAATCGCTTTATGCCGAGCGCGTGCTGCGGGCGGGCGGGCGTGGCTACATCATGAAACAGGAGGGCGGCAAAAAGTTGATGCAGGCGATCCGGCAGGTCCTCAGCGGAAAAATTTACGTCAGCGAAAAAATGTCGGCGGAGATTCTCGAAACTTTCTCCGGCCGCCGGGCCGGCACGGAAGGGTCGCCGGTGGAAAAGCTGACCGACCGCGAGTTTGAAGTGTTTCAAGCCATCGGCCAGGGCAAGGGCACGCGCGAGATTGCCGATCATCTCCATTTGAGCATCAAGACGGTGGAAGCGCATCGCTCGAACATCAAGGCCAAGCTGAAATTGAAGTCGGCTGTGGAACTGGTCCGCTATGCGGTGCGCTGGTCGGAATCGCAGGGCACCGGCTCGTAAGCCATCAGCAGATCCACAAAAGGCAAAGTCTGGCCGAACTCCGCTTGCCGAATCCTGTGGGCTGTATTATTTTTTCGCCATGGGCACAGTCAAAGAAATTAAATCCGCCGTGAGCAAACTGTCGCGCGACGAACTTCAGTCCTTTCGCAGTTGGTTTCAGGAATTCGATGCCGGGGCGTGGGACAAGCAGTTTGAAAGCGATGTCCATGCTGGACGGCTGGACGCGTTGGCGGCTGAGGCGCTGGATGACTTGCGTGCCGGTCGCTGCAAGGATTGTGACGCACCGCGCGAGCACAAAGTTCTGGCAGTTTCGCGCGCTTCTGCCGGAGGAAATCCAGCAGCTGGCCGATCAGAATTTCGAACTGCTTAAAACCAACCCGCGTCATCCGTCACTCCATTTTAAACAAGTTGGCCGTTACTGGTCGTCACGGGTTGGCATTCATTATCGTGCATTGGCGGTTGAAAGCGGAAACGATGTCGTCTGGTTTTGGATCGGTCATCACAGCAAGTATGACCAGATCATTGCTGGCCGGTGACAAGCCCGACAGCGCGACTTGTGTTTCAGAAGACGTCATCAGCCGGAGATTTTCGGCTGAATATCCTGCTGAAAACAGGCGGCGTGCTTGCAGCCTTTGCTGGAAAGAAATCACGCGGCATTTTCGTCAAAGAAATAGGCTGGACAAACTTTTAGGTCCAGCGCAGCCTCGCATTCATGAAACACGATAGGCTGTTCTTGGCGAAGGATAGGCTGCAAATCCAACCGCCGATTATCTGTTAGGCGTCATGGACACACCCGATATCAATCACGTTCTCAAACTTTATTTGGGAGCCGATGCCAACGGGGGCTTTCAGCCGATTGGTTGCGATGCGCGTTTGAGGTCGGCATTTGGTGGAGATTATGCTCGGATGATTAAGCTTATGTCACCATATCTCGCCGAAGACCAGCCACAGGATGAGTGGTTGTCAGCCGACACATTGAGTCAGACTGCTGACCGCTTTGCCGAGAAACTGCGGCAGAAGTTTCCAGAGCTAGATGCGATTTCCATTCGCTCATTGGCTAATCGCCAAGCATTTGATTACAAATGATGACGCCTAATATGCTGATAGGCTGCAAACTTTAGTAACGGATTTTGTCCGTTTTGTCCTTCCAAGTCTTGAAAACCTCCAGCGCTTCGGGGCGGAGCAATTGCTTCATCGGGATGAGACGTTTGGCAATCGGCTTTGCCACTTCGCGGTAAATCAGGTCATCGTCAAAATCAATTTTCGCCGCGTCCTTGCGCGTGTTGCCGTAATAGACTTTTTTGAACCGCGCCCAGTAGATCGCCGAGAGGCACATCGGACACGGCTCGCAACTGGTGTAAAGTTCGCAATCATCCAGTTGGAACGTCTTCAGCTTTTTGCAGGCATCGCGGATGGCCGAGACCTCCGCGTGCGCCGTGGGGTCGTTGGTGGACGTCACCTGATTCCAACCGCGCCCGACGATTTTCCCTTTGCACACCACGACGGCCCCGAACGGCCCGCCACAGTTCGCCCGCATCTTTGAAAGCGAGAGCTGGATGGCTGCCCGCATGAATTTCTCCTTCATGAGAAAATGTTAGCCCGACTGGAAAAAATTCCAAGCACCAAGCTACAACATCCAGGGGCGCATATCAAAATTTGAAGGGGTAAATCTGGCGAGGAAATGATATAAGCGGAGACATGAGCAACTGCTGCATGAAATCGGTCCCTCAAACCGACGGCAGTTTCGAGACGTTCGCCCGTCCGGT